>OHPX01000033.1_pt1 | contig 124150 bp, 90 predicted proteins | sample 1577801 | NCBI WGS metagenome assembly OHPX01 (sample SAMEA3879584, study PRJEB24766) | human gut metagenome | biome: human-associated habitat; feature: feces | place: USA | collected 1985/1987 | reverse complement strand
GAAGCACCGGCTAACTCCGTGCCAGCAGCCGCGGTAATACGGAGGGTGCAAGCGTTAATCGGAATTACTGGGCGTAAAGCGCACGCAGGCGGTTTGTTAAGTCAGATGTGAAATCCCCGGGCTCAACCTGGGAACTGCATCTGATACTGGCAAGCTTGAGTCTCGTAGAGGGGGGTAGAATTCCAGGTGTAGCGGTGAAATGCGTAGAGATCTGGAGGAATACCGGTGGCGAAGGCGGCCCCCTGGACGAAGACTGACGCTCAGGTGCGAAAGCGTGGGGAGCAAACAGGATTAGATACCCTGGTAGTCCACGCCGTAAACGATGTCGACTTGGAGGTTGTGCCCTTGAGGCGTGGCTTCCGGAGCTAACGCGTTAAGTCGACCGCCTGGGGAGTACGGCCGCAAGGTTAAAACTCAAATGAATTGACGGGGGCCCGCACAAGCGGTGGAGCATGTGGTTTAATTCGATGCAACGCGAAGAACCTTACCTGGTCTTGACATCCACAGAACTTTCCAGAGATGGATTGGTGCCTTCGGGAACTGTGAGACAGGTGCTGCATGGCTGTCGTCAGCTCGTGTTGTGAAATGTTGGGTTAAGTCCCGCAACGAGCGCAACCCTTATCCTTTGTTGCCAGCGGTCCGGCCGGGAACTCAAAGGAGACTGCCAGTGATAAACTGGAGGAAGGTGGGGATGACGTCAAGTCATCATGGCCCTTACGACCAGGGCTACACACGTGCTACAATGGCGCATACAAAGAGAAGCGACCTCGCGAGAGCAAGCGGACCTCATAAAGTGCGTCGTAGTCCGGATTGGAGTCTGCAACTCGACTCCATGAAGTCGGAATCGCTAGTAATCGTGGATCAGAATGCCACGGTGAATACGTTCCCGGGCCTTGTACACACCGCCCGTCACACCATGGGAGTGGGTTGCAAAAGAAGTAGGTAGCTTAACCTTCGGGAGGGCGCTTACCACTTTGTGATTCATGACTGGGGTGAAGTCGTAACAAGGTAACCGTAGGGGAACCTGCGGTTGGATCACCTCCTTACCTTAAAGAAGCGTTCTTTGAAGTGCTCACACAGATTGTCTGATAGAAAGTGAAAAGCAAGGCGTCTTGCGAAGCAGACTGACACGTCCCCTTCGTCTAGAGGCCCAGGACACCGCCCTTTCACGGCGGTAACAGGGGTTCGAATCCCCTAGGGGACGCCACTTGCTGGTTTGTGAGTGAAAGTCACCTGCCTTAATATCTCAAAACTCATCTTCGGGTGATGTTTGAGATATTTGCTCTTTAAAAATCTGGATCAAGCTGAAAATTGAAACACTGAACAACGAAAGTTGTTCGTGAGTCTCTCAAATTTTCGCAACACGATGATGAATCGAAAGAAACATCTTCGGGTTGTGAGGTTAAGCGACTAAGCGTACACGGTGGATGCCCTGGCAGTCAGAGGCGATGAAGGACGTGCTAATCTGCGATAAGCGTCGGTAAGGTGATATGAACCGTTATAACCGGCGATTTCCGAATGGGGAAACCCAGTGTGATTTGTCACACTATCATTAACTGAATCCATAGGTTAATGAGGCGAACCGGGGGAACTGAAACATCTAAGTACCCCGAGGAAAAGAAATCAACCGAGATTCCCCCAGTAGCGGCGAGCGAACGGGGAGCAGCCCAGAGCCTGAATCAGTGTGTGTGTTAGTGGAAGCGTCTGGAAAGGCGCGCGATACAGGGTGACAGCCCCGTACACAAAAATGCACATGCTGTGAGCTCGATGAGTAGGGCGGGACACGTGGTATCCTGTCTGAATATGGGGGGACCATCCTCCAAGGCTAAATACTCCTGACTGACCGATAGTGAACCAGTACCGTGAGGGAAAGGCGAAAAGAACCCCGGCGAGGGGAGTGAAAAAGAACCTGAAACCGTGTACGTACAAGCAGTGGGAGCCTCTTTATGGGGTGACTGCGTACCTTTTGTATAATGGGTCAGCGACTTATATTCTGTAGCAAGGTTAACCGAATAGGGGAGCCGAAGGGAAACCGAGTCTTAACTGGGCGTTAAGTTGCAGGGTATAGACCCGAAACCCGGTGATCTAGCCATGGGCAGGTTGAAGGTTGGGTAACACTAACTGGAGGACCGAACCGACTAATGTTGAAAAATTAGCGGATGACTTGTGGCTGGGGGTGAAAGGCCAATCAAACCGGGAGATAGCTGGTTCTCCCCGAAAGCTATTTAGGTAGCGCCTCGTGAATTCATCTCCGGGGGTAGAGCACTGTTTCGGCAAGGGGGTCATCCCGACTTACCAACCCGATGCAAACTGCGAATACCGGAGAATGTTATCACGGGAGACACACGGCGGGTGCTAACGTCCGTCGTGAAGAGGGAAACAACCCAGACCGCCAGCTAAGGTCCCAAAGTCATGGTTAAGTGGGAAACGATGTGGGAAGGCCCAGACAGCCAGGATGTTGGCTTAGAAGCAGCCATCATTTAAAGAAAGCGTAATAGCTCACTGGTCGAGTCGGCCTGCGCGGAAGATGTAACGGGGCTAAACCATGCACCGAAGCTGCGGCAGCGACATTATGTGTTGTTGGGTAGGGGAGCGTTCTGTAAGCCTGTGAAGGTGTACTGTGAGGTATGCTGGAGGTATCAGAAGTGCGAATGCTGACATAAGTAACGATAAAGCGGGTGAAAAGCCCGCTCGCCGGAAGACCAAGGGTTCCTGTCCAACGTTAATCGGGGCAGGGTGAGTCGACCCCTAAGGCGAGGCCGAAAGGCGTAGTCGATGGGAAACAGGTTAATATTCCTGTACTTGGTGTTACTGCGAAGGGGGGACGGAGAAGGCTATGTTGGCCGGGCGACGGTTGTCCCGGTTTAAGCGTGTAGGCTGGTTTTCCAGGCAAATCCGGAAAATCAAGGCTGAGGCGTGATGACGAGGCACTACGGTGCTGAAGCAACAAATGCCCTGCTTCCAGGAAAAGCCTCTAAGCATCAGGTAACATCAAATCGTACCCCAAACCGACACAGGTGGTCAGGTAGAGAATACCAAGGCGCTTGAGAGAACTCGGGTGAAGGAACTAGGCAAAATGGTGCCGTAACTTCGGGAGAAGGCACGCTGATATGTAGGTGAAGTCCCTCGCGGATGGAGCTGAAATCAGTCGAAGATACCAGCTGGCTGCAACTGTTTATTAAAAACACAGCACTGTGCAAACACGAAAGTGGACGTATACGGTGTGACGCCTGCCCGGTGCCGGAAGGTTAATTGATGGGGTTAGCGGTAACGCGAAGCTCTTGATCGAAGCCCCGGTAAACGGCGGCCGTAACTATAACGGTCCTAAGGTAGCGAAATTCCTTGTCGGGTAAGTTCCGACCTGCACGAATGGCGTAATGATGGCCAGGCTGTCTCCACCCGAGACTCAGTGAAATTGAACTCGCTGTGAAGATGCAGTGTACCCGCGGCAAGACGGAAAGACCCCGTGAACCTTTACTATAGCTTGACACTGAACATTGAGCCTTGATGTGTAGGATAGGTGGGAGGCTTTGAAGTGTGGACGCCAGTCTGCATGGAGCCGACCTTGAAATACCACCCTTTAATGTTTGATGTTCTAACGTTGGCCCGTTATCCGGGTTGCGGACAGTGTCTGGTGGGTAGTTTGACTGGGGCGGTCTCCTCCTAAAGAGTAACGGAGGAGCACGAAGGTTGGCTAATCCTGGTCGGACATCAGGAGGTTAGTGCAATGGCATAAGCCAGCTTGACTGCGAGCGTGACGGCGCGAGCAGGTGCGAAAGCAGGTCATAGTGATCCGGTGGTTCTGAATGGAAGGGCCATCGCTCAACGGATAAAAGGTACTCCGGGGATAACAGGCTGATACCGCCCAAGAGTTCATATCGACGGCGGTGTTTGGCACCTCGATGTCGGCTCATCACATCCTGGGGCTGAAGTAGGTCCCAAGGGTATGGCTGTTCGCCATTTAAAGTGGTACGCGAGCTGGGTTTAGAACGTCGTGAGACAGTTCGGTCCCTATCTGCCGTGGGCGCTGGAGAACTGAGGGGGGCTGCTCCTAGTACGAGAGGACCGGAGTGGACGCATCACTGGTGTTCGGGTTGTCATGCCAATGGCACTGCCCGGTAGCTAAATGCGGAAGAGATAAGTGCTGAAAGCATCTAAGCACGAAACTTGCCCCGAGATGAGTTCTCCCTGACTCCTTGAGAGTCCTGAAGGAACGTTGAAGACGACGACGTTGATAGGCCGGGTGTGTAAGCGCAGCGATGCGTTGAGCTAACCGGTACTAATGAACCGTGAGGCTTAACCTTACAACGCCGAAGATGTTTTGGCGGATTGAGAGAAAGATTTTCAGCCTGATACAGATTAAATCAGAACGCAGAAGCGGTCTGATGAAACAGAATTTGCCTGGCGGCCTTAGCGCGGTGGTCCCACCTGACCCCATGCCGAACTCAGAAGTGAAACGCCGTAGCGCCGATGGTAGTGTGGGGTCTCCCCATGCGAGAGTAGGGAACTGCCAGGCATCAAATTAAGCAGAAGGCCATCCTGACGGATGGCCTTTTTGCGCTGGTGCGGAATAAATGCCGGATGCGACGCTGGCGCGTCTTACCCGACCTACGAAGAGTTGCGGCGAGTGTAGATATCCGCATTATCCCCCCACATACGCCAGATTCAGCAACGGATACGGTTTCCCCAAATTGCCCACTTCCATACATCCTCCTTACCAGAAATCTATCCTTAAGCTCCTTAATAACCATTTTCCTGCTAACTAAATTCATAGTTAAGGTTGCATAGTGATACGCAACAAATGTATAACATTTTCTTTACCAAAAAAAATAAACAACAGCGACCGACAAAAGCATCGGATTACGGCAGGAGACATAATGGCATGGCTGAAAGTACTGTAACGGCAGACAGCAAACTGACAAGTAGTGATACTCGTCGCCGCATTTGGGCAATTGTGGGGGCCTCTTCAGGTAATCTGGTCGAGTGGTTCGATTTCTATGTCTATTCGTTCTGTTCACTCTACTTCGCCCACATCTTCTTCCCTTCCGGGAACACGACGACTCAACTACTGCAAACAGCAGGTGTTTTTGCTGCGGGATTTCTGATGCGCCCAATAGGCGGTTGGCTATTTGGCCGCATAGCCGATAAACATGGTCGCAAAAAATCGATGCTGTTATCGGTGTGTATGATGTGTTTCGGCTCACTGGTTATCGCCTGTTTGCCAGGCTACGAAACAATCGGTACCTGGGCTCCGGCATTATTGCTTCTTGCTCGTTTATTCCAGGGATTATCCGTTGGCGGAGAATATGGCACCAGCGCCACCTATATGAGTGAAGTTGCCGTTGAAGGGCGCAAAGGTTTTTACGCATCATTTCAGTATGTGACGTTGATCGGCGGGCAACTGCTAGCTCTACTGGTTGTCGTGGTTTTACAACACACCATGGAAGACGCTGCACTCAGAGAGTGGGGATGGCGTATTCCTTTCGCGTTAGGAGCTGTGTTAGCTGTTGTGGCGTTGTGGTTACGTCGTCAGTTAGATGAAACTTCACAACAAGAAACACGCGCTTTAAAAGAAGCTGGATCTCTGAAAGGATTATGGCGCAATCGCCGTGCATTCATCATGGTTCTCGGTTTTACCGCTGCGGGCTCCCTTTGTTTCTATACCTTCACCACTTATATGCAGAAGTATCTGGTAAATACTGCGGGAATGCATGCCAACGTGGCGAGTGGCATTATGACTGCCGCATTGTTTGTATTCATGCTTATTCAACCACTCATTGGCGCGCTGTCGGATAAGATTGGTCGTCGTACCTCAATGTTATGTTTCGGTTCTCTGGCAGCCATTTTTACCGTTCCTATTCTCTCAGCATTGCAAAACGTTTCCTCGCCTTATGCCGCTTTTGGTCTGGTGATGTGTGCCCTGCTGATCGTGAGTTTTTATACTTCAATCAGTGGAATACTGAAGGCTGAGATGTTCCCGGCACAGGTTCGTGCATTAGGTGTTGGTCTGTCATATGCGGTCGCCAATGCTATATTTGGTGGTTCGGCGGAGTACGTAGCGTTGTCGCTGAAATCAATAGGAATGGAAACAGCCTTCTTCTGGTATGTGACCTTGATGGCCGTGGTGGCGTTTCTGGTTTCTTTGATGCTACATCGCAAAGGGAAGGGGATGCGTCTTTAGTGACGGGTCAGTTGCCAGACGGTATAGCCAGTAGTTGCACCGGCGACATCCCAGGTAAAATCTTTCCAGCTCCAGCCGCTCCCCTCGGGGCGGCTATCCCAAAGTTCTTTTGACGCCCCCAGCCCAACAGAGAACATCAGCCCGAAAGTGGCACTGCGATCGCGACTCATCCCCTGATGCTGTGCATATTCATTTCCGGCGGCGGAAAGCATCGCCGAGGCGATAAAGTGTTGAGCTTTATCCTGCCCGCTCCAGCTATCGTTAGCCATATGGCTGCATCCAGAAAGTAATAATAGCGAACAGACAAAAAGAATACGCAAAACGTGGCCTCCAAAAAACAAACCCCGTACAGGACGGGGTTGTGATTACAGGATGCGGCTAATTAATCGGTCGATGCGGATACGGCGCAAACGACGGATGAGTTTACGAACCTTCACCGGATAATCGGCAATACTTTGCAGGTCGCGATAGTGCTTAACGATGGTGGTATGCTCGCGGATCAGCTCCAGTTCTTTCTCTCGCTGTGGCGCAAGCTCCAGTTGCGGATCGTGGATCAAAATAGCGTTTTCCAGATCCAGACGCCAGGCGCGCGGGTTCAGGTTATTACCAGTGATCAACATCCACTTATCATCAACCCACATCCCTTTCAGGTGATAGGTGTTGTCGTCATCTTTCCATAACCGAACCACTAACTGGTCAGTGTTGACGTAATACTGCAAACGGCTCAGGAAACGACGCAGATTGATCTCATAGAGATAAGGCAATGCGCCAATTATCTTGAAAGGTTCATCTTCCGGAATGTAGAAGTCATTCGCGGTTTTATCACCAACAATAATTTCGACCTTTTTCCCTTCGCGCAGCAACTGGATAATATTGCGCACAAGGATTGCTGGCAGGTTGAAGTAAGGTGTGCAGATGGTTAGTTTCTGCTCGGCACAAGGCATAAGATGGAAAATGGTCTTGTTCAACAGACTCGATTTCCCCAGACCTACCAACGGCGTTACGGAAAGCTGATCGTTGTCGGCATCGCCCTGGAAATGATAAGCGGCATCACGCAGCTCCTGGCGGAACAGACGAATATCGTTCTTGATTTCCGGGCTTTTTGGCCGATTAACATCATCCAGACGATTAACGCCGCGGCCATTCATAATATTCTGTGTAACCCATTCAAACATAATGTCTGACATCTTACGGTTACGGATAAGATGATAACGGTCGTAGCGATATTTATCGTGCTGATGCAGGTAAACATCGTTCAGGCTGGCACCGCTATAAAGTACGCTATCGTCGATGATAAAGCCTTTAAAGTGCAGAACACCAAGGGCTTCACGGGTATTGATTGGAACGCCATAAACCGGAACATCTACGCCCGGATTTTCCTGCGCCATGCGGCAGTACCAGTCAGCGTTAGTGTTAGATGCCGCAGCGCCAATGCGTCCACGTTGTGCACGATGCCAGTCGACCAGCACCCGCACATCCAGTTCCGGACGCTGCCTTTTAGCCTCATACAACGCGTTCAGAATGCCTTTGCCACCGTCATCCTGTTCGAGATACAGGGCGACAATGCAAATGCGCTGCTTCGCGCTGGCTATTTTTTCCAGCAGCGTCTCCCGGAAGTCGGCGGGAGCGTAAAAGAAATCGACATCATCAACTGATTGAGAAATCTTGGGTAGTTGGGCAAGGTGTTGTTGATGTTTATTACGCTTAAATTTTGACAACATCACAGTGCATTTCTTCTCTGTTCATTGAAGGGTCCTCTGTGCAATGCAGACGACATAAGCGGGCAATAATAACACCAGTCCCGATTAAGTGGTCAACATTTCCAGTACCTTACTCATGATTCCTCGCGCTGGGCAAGATTTAGCGTAAGCCCAACGATCCCCTCTTCGAGCTGGATATCAACGTTAAACCCGAGCTTGCGGGCCAGCGCCACCATGCCACGATTGTATGGCATCGTAATACCATTCAGCCGTTGTAGTCCGTGATCTCGCGTATAGGTAATCAACTTTTCCATTAAGCGTCGACCTAAGCCTAACCCTTTGAGATCCGAGCGAACCAGCACGGCAAATTCGGCATCGATGTTATCAGGGTCGGAGATCGCACGCGTGACGCCGAGGATCTCTTCAGTTTGTTCAATACGTCGTACCGCTACAAATGCCATTTCCCGATCGTAGTCGATCTGCGTCATGTTGGCTAAATCTTCATGGGTAAATTCGTTGATCTCGCTAAAGTAGCGGTAATAAAGATCTTCTTTGGTGACTCGCGAAATGAACTGCTGAAGTTGTGGCTCATCTTCTGGCAAAATCGGGCGGAACAAGCAGCGTTCACCGTTTTTCAATTCTACCCACTCTTCCAGCTGATGTGGATAAGGGCGCACTGCCAGCCGGCTCTCGTTATCGCCTTCAAATGGCGCGATATCCAGCGTGACATCCAGCGCGGTAAATTCACTGCCAGAAGCCAGCAAAGGATGAATATCCAGACGCTGAATTTCCGGGCAATCGACAATCAAGTTAGAAACCTGCACCAGAAGCTGGCTCAAGCCTGCAACATCTAATGGGCGTAGCGCACTGCGCGCACGAATCTTTTTACTTTTGATCCCCTGAATAACCAGATAGCGGGCCAGGTTCATGTTCAGCGGCGGTAGTGCGACGACGGCTTGATCTTCAGGACGCCACTCCACACCGCCTTCGCCCAGCATGATCAACGGCCCGAAAACCGGATCGTGCTCAACCACAACCCGCAACTCCTGAGCGCCAGCACGGTTAGCCATACTTTGCACCAACAGGCCGTGGATCCGCGCCTGCGGCCAGGCCATTTTTACGCGATCGAAAATAGCGTTTGCCGCTTGCTGGACTTCATTAGCTGTACGCAGGTAGAGCATTACGCCCTGAACTTCCGATTTATGTGGAATATCCGGCGAACGCAATTTCAGCGCCACCGGATAACCAATCTGTTCGGCAATATGCACCGCTTCGGTGCTATCGCTGGCAATCCAGGTGGGGAGCGTGTTCATGCCATACGCTTGCAGGATGGGCTGAACTTCATGGGTATCGAGCGACGTAGCCCCTTCGGCAATCGCCTGTTGCAACAGAAGATGTGCTTCTGCGGTATTGGAGGTCAGATTGCTGGGCAACGCCGGCGTTTCGCGTAGTTGCTTCTGATTACGTCGGTACTCCACCATATGCATAAAAGCAGTGATGGTTCCTTCCGGCGTGCGATAGGTCGGCAGCCCGGCTTCACTGAATAATCGTCGTGCCTCTTGAGAGGAGTGCTCGCCGCACCAGTTCGTCAGCAGAGAAACATACTTGCTGCGGGGATGATGCTTTACCGCTTCAATTAATACTTGCGCGCTTTCTGTTGCGGGAGCAGCGGCGCTGGGCGAATGAATAACCATCAGCGCATCAAAATCCTGGCTGTGGAGCAGAATGTCCAGCGTTTTGACATAATGCTCGCTGCTGGCGTCATCGCGTAGATCGAGCGGGTTAGAGACTGCCACATGTTCTGGCAGTGCATCGCGCAGTTTCTGGCAGGTTTCTTCGCTTAGTGTTGCCAGCTTGCCATTGCGTGACCATAAGGCATCCAGCGCCAGCGCGGCAGGCGCAGCACCGTTGCTGATAATCATCAACCGGTCGCCACGCAGCGGGCGCATATGGCTAAGGGTTTCTACCGCCGAAAACAGTTCGTGGGTGTCCTGTACCCGCAACAAACCGGCACGCTGAATAGCCGCATCCCACGCCGGATCCATTCCTGCCGTGGTGTTCAACAGACGTTGAGCCGCCGGGCTACGTCCGCTTTTAATCACCAGAATCGGTTTATTGCGAGAGGCACTACGGGCCGCCGAAACAAAGCGTCGCGCGTCGCTTAACTGTTCGAGATAGAGCAGGATGGCGCTGGTTTTACTGTCGCGCGCCAGATAGTCGAGCAATTCATCAACGTCGATATCCAGGCTGTCGCCGAGCGCAATAAAGTAGGAAAAGCCCATCTCACGCTGTTGCGCCCAGTCGAGGATGGTATTGGAGACGGCAGCCGATTGCGAAATAAACGCCAGCTTGCCGCGTTTAATCGGCACAGGTGAAAAGCTGGCATTTAGACCTTGCCAGGGAGCCAGTAAACCCAGACTGTTTGGTCCTAGCAGGCGCATGTTATGGCGCAGGGCGCAGGCGCGGAGATCTTCGTGTTGCGATGCCGGGGCGGAAAGAATAATGCAGGTTTTACAGCCTTTCTCGCCGAGCTCTTCCAGAAGAGCAAGATTACGGCTGGCATTGGTACATAAAACCGCAAGGTCGGGTGTAAAGGGCAAGCTGGCAATATCCGGCCAGGCCAACACACCCAACACCGCTTTCCAGGCAGGCGTCACCGGGAGTACCGGTCCGTTAAAGCCTCCCGCCAGCAGGTTACGCATCATCAGGTAACCTGCGCGATTGGGTTTCATCGATGCGCCAATTACCGCAATCGATTTTGGTCGCAGTAGTGCTTCCAGTCCTCGCTGACTCATACCGGTCTCCCGCAGAAGTGACCGAATGATTTTAAACGCTTTCTAACTGTTCTGCTGTGATGCTACCCAGATGTTGCGTTTTTCCTGCCAGATAGCGTGTTTTAAAGCGGGTAAAATGCTCGCCTAACCCTGCCGCCGCCCCGGTATCGCCGGCCATATCTAACAGTGCGATGGCTACCTCGGCAGTACAATATTGGCCTTCAGCCTGGGCTTCACGCAGGCGATAGGCAGAAAGCCGGGAAAGATCGACGGAAATGACGGGAAGATTATCCAGATACGGACTTTTACGAAACATCTTGCGAGCTTCAGGCCAGGTACCATCGAGCATGATAAATAGCGGAGGCTTACCGGCAGGTGGTGTGAAGATCACTTCCCGTTGCTCATCAGCATACGAGGCGGGAAAGACCACCATTGGCTGATAGTCCGGGTTTTGTACCAGATCCAGCAAATCTAGCGAGGGTTCGGTACGCGACCATTGAAACGCAACGGTATCAGGCAAAATATCAGCAATCAGACGCCCGGTATTACTGGGCTTCATTGGCTCGGTGTCGAACATCAGCAAACAGAAGCGACTTTTTGCTTGTGCTGGGGTAATTGTCGAACAGAGACATAATTTCTCTGGTAAAAGGCAGCGTTGGCAGCGACGAACGCGATTACCGCGGGCAAGAAAAGGACGTGTTGCGCGCGCAATACGCTCGGCGCGTAACTGGAGAACAGCGTTTTCGGTCATAAGAGAGCGTCGAAAAAACGCCATTGTCGCAGAGGAGAAAACGGGGCACAAGATGCGCCCCGGTAAGATTAAAGAGATTCGTTCAGCCAGCTATCAAACGGCGCTTTCGGTACTGCGCCATTAAGCATGTCGACAACCTGACCGTTTTTGAAAATCATGATCGTCGGTATACTACGAATTCCAAAGCGACTGCTCAATTCACGTTCAGCTTCGGTATTCACTTTCACAAAGCGCACTTTACCGCTACGCTCTTGCGCGACATCTTCAAAAATTGGTGCGAAATTACGGCAGGGGCCGCACCACGGTGCCCAGAAGTCGATCACCACAGGTAGATCATCTTTCAGCAATTTGTCGAGCGTTTCACCGGTCGCATTAATCACCTCTCCGTCAAACAAGTCGTGACCGCAGCGTCCGCATTTTGCCGCATCTTCGATCCGATCGTCGGGAATGCGATTGATGGCCTGACAATGGGTACAAACGGTATTCATAACTAACCTCGGGATGAGTAAGGAGACTTATCGGCAACGACGCCGGTATGTTTCTAATATGTTACATATTATCGGGGACATTGTTCCAGACAACAATCTGTTTTATTCAATAGGTATGATAGTCGCAGGCTTTGGTACGAAATCATGGCGAACCGCGCGGACTTCGGGTAATCTGCGCGCTTCGCGCAGCGCTGGTGGAGAAAAGCATGAACGATGAAATGAAAGGTAAAAGCGGCAAGGTCAAAGTGATGTATGTCCGCAGTGATGATGATTCTGATAAACGTACCCACAACCCGCGTACCGGGAAAGGGGGCGGGCGTCCAGGAAAATCTCGTGCTGACGGTGGCCGTCGCCCCGCCCGCGATGACAAACAGAGTCACCCCCGTGACCGCAAGTGGGAAGATTCGCCGTGGCGCACGGTTTCCCGCGCGCCGGGTGATGAGACGCCAGAAAAGGCCGATCACGGTGGCATCAGTGGTAAAAGTTTTATTGATCCGGAAGTGTTGCGTCGTCAGCGTGCGGAAGAAACCCGCGTCTACGGCGAAAATGCCTGTCAGGCACTGTTCCAGAGCCGTCCGGAAGCGATTGTTCGCGCCTGGTTTATCCAGAGTGTAACGCCGCGTTTTAAAGAAGCCTTGCGCTGGATGGCAGCAAACCGCAAAGCGTACCATGTGGTAGATGAAGCGGAACTGACAAAAGCGTCAGGCACGGAACATCACGGCGGCGTTTGCTTCCTGATCAAAAAGCGTAATGGTACAACCGTGCAGCAGTGGGTAAGCCAGGCAGGCGCGCAGGATTGTGTACTGGCGCTGGAAAACGAATCTAACCCGCATAACCTGGGTGGCATGATGCGCAGCTGCGCACACTTCGGCGTGAAAGGCGTTGTGGTGCAGGATGCGGCACTGCTGGAGTCGGGTGCGGCTATCCGTACCGCAGAAGGCGGTGCAGAGCACGTTCAGCCGATTACTGGCGACAACATTGTTAACGTGCTAGATGATTTCCGTCAGGCAGGTTACACCGTAGTGACCACTTCCAGCGAGCAGGGGAAACCGCTGTTCAAAACCAGTCTGCCAGCGAAAATGGTACTGGTGCTGGGTCAGGAATATGAAGGGTTACCGGATGCCGCACGCGATCCGAACGATTTGCGCGTGAAGATTGATGGTACGGGCAACGTTGCCGGGCTAAATATCTCTGTCGCAACTGGCGTTTTGCTTGGTGAATGGTGGCGTCAGAATAAAGCCTGATAAATCAGCCGGGTGGTAACTCTGCCATCCGGCGTTTTCCTGCAAATTTACTCACTCTCTGCCGGTAATACTGGCATCCAGTCAATCGGCGTCTCGCCACGTTGTTCCAGCCACTGATTTGCCAGCACAAAATGGTTGCAGCCAAAGAACCCACGATGCGCAGAAAGCGGTGATGGATGCGGCGCTTTCAGTACGTGATGGCGTTGTTTATCAATAATCGCCCCTTTCTTTTGCGCATGTGATCCCCACAACAAAAACACCACACCTTCGCGGTGCTGGTTAATCAGGCTGATGACTTTATCTGTAAACGTCTCCCAGCCGAGGCTGGCATGGGAATGCGCCTGACCTGCGCGAACCGTCAAGACGGTATTGAGCAGCAGAACGCCCTGACGCGCCCAGCTTTCAAGATAACCATGATTAGGGCGGGTGAAGCCGGGAATAGTATTTTCGAGCTCTTTATACATATTCAGCAGTGACGGAGGAGTGGCGATTCCGGGGCGAACGGAAAATGCCAGACCATGCGCCTGTCCCGGTCCGTGATAAGGATCCTGGCCGAGAATCACCACTTTAACGTCACCCAACTCTGTAAAGCGGAACGCGTTAAAGACATCCTTTTGTGGCGGATAGATAGTGACGCCGGACTGCCGCTCGCTGGCGACGGTCTGTAGGGTATTAAGAAAATAGGGTTGTTGCTTCTCTTCAGCCAGCACGTCATGCCAGGTTAATTCGTTTGCCATCTCGCTCTCCCGCGAATCTTCAATCCGCCTAGCTTAACTGCTTCTTTCTACAGAACAAAATCATGCTCATTTTTTAGACTTAAACGAGTGCAAAAAAATGTAAATTGGTAAAATTTCACACCTGCATAAGTTGATGTAAAACAATAAAATCCATTTGCGACCATACTTGATGTGTGGTTTTTATTGATTTAAATCAAAGATTCAAGGGTGTTTGAGGAGTATATATACACTCAAGCAACAATGGTTTTACCAATTGGCCGCGACAGGCTGAACAAATCAAATAATTTTGCCGGGGAGGCATCACATGATTACAGGTATCCAGATTACTAAAGCCGCTAACGACGATCTGCTGAACTCTTTCTGGCTGCTGGACAGCGAAAAAGGCGAAGCGCGTTGCATCGTTGCGAAAGCAGGTTTTGCAGAAGACGAAGTGGTTGCAGTAAGCAAACTGGGTGACATTGAGTACCGTGAAGTTCCAGTAGAAGTGAAACCAGAAGTTCGCGTTGAAGGTGGTCAACACCTGAACGTAAACGTTCTGCGTCGTGAAACTCTGGAAGATGCAGTTAAGCATCCGGAAAAATATCCGCAGCTGACCATCCGTGTATCCGGTTATGCAGTTCGCTTTAACTCTCTGACTCCGGAACAGCAGCGCGACGTTATCGCTCGTACCTTTACTGAAAGCCTGTAAGGCTTAAGTAGCAAGTTACTAAGCGGAAGAGGGCGACCTCTTCCGCTTTTTTCATTAATAGAAAATGCGTACCGCGCAATAGACCAGCAGCAGCGCGAGCACTATATTTAACTGGCGACCATACTGGCGAAACAATCGCTGAAACAGGTGCCCCGCCAGCGCCCAGCACACATTGCCAAACGTCCCAATCATCGCCAGCAAAACGCTGACGCCAATTATCCAGCTTAGCGCCTGCGTTTGCGGCAGGACAAACGTCGACAGTGCTGTAATGCCATACAAAATGATTTTGACGTTCACAAACTGCAAAGCAAAGCTGGCCCAAAAACTGATTGGTTTTGTCTGAAGCCCATCTTCCTTTGTTGGACTGGTAGCGATTTTCCACGCCAGCCAGACAATATATGCCGCTCCTGCCCAACTCAACAGATGCACTGCTACCGGGTCGATAACAGCCAGTGAAAACGAAATGCCCGCACACAGCAACATGACGATTAAAAATCCCAGACTCATCCCTGCCAGCACGCGAGTACTCTGACGAAATCCGTGCGTTGTGGCTGAGCTAAGGGCGAGAATATTGTTCGGTCCTGGCGTCATGGCGGTAATCAGGGTGTAAGTCCAAAAAGCACTTAAAAGGGTCGGTGTCACTTGTTATCTCCTCTGTTTTGGTAGACAGTACCCGACACGTAACATTAAAAAAAATGAATGTTTTTACATTCTAAATTCGATATTTTCGATAGGTTTGGGGTTATGGATCTGCGCCGTTTTATTACGCTTAAAACCGTGGTGGAAGAGGGTTCCTTTTTGCGAGCTTCGCAAAAATTGTGCTGCACACAATCGACGGTGACTTTTCATATTCAGCAGCTTGAGCAGGAGTTCTCAGTCCAGTTATTTGAGAAAATTGGTCGACGAATGTGCCTTACCCGCGAAGGAAAAAAGCTGCTGCCGCACATTTATGAACTCACCAGAGTGATGGATACCCTTCGTGAGGCTGCCAAAAAAGAGTCGGATCCGGACGGGGAACTACGCGTTGTTTCAGGCGAAACGTTGCTTTCTTACCGAATGCCGCAGGTGTTGCAGCGTTTTCGGCAACGCGCACCAAAAGTGCGTTTATCGTTGCAGTCTCTGAACTGTTACGTGATCCGTGATGCGCTACTGAATGATGAGGCCGATGTTGGCGTCTTTTATCGCGTAGGGAATGATAATGCTCTGAACCGACGAGAGTTGGGTGAACAATCACTGGTGCTGGTGGCTTCACCGCAAATTAAAGATGTCGATTTTACTGAGCCGGGAATACATAACGCCTGTAGTTTTATTATCAATGAACCGCAATGTGTCTTTCGCCAGCTATTTGAAAGTACGCTGCGCCAGCGACGGATCACGGTGGAAAACACCATTGAGCTTATAAGTATCGAAAGCATCAAGCGTTGTGTCGCGGCAAATATCGGGGTCAGTTACCTGCCGCGCTTTACAGTGGCAAATGAACTTGCGAGTGGCGAATTAATCGAATTGCCTTTTGGCGAACAGTCGCAGACCATTACGGCCATGTGCGCACACCATGCTGGAAAAGCGGTTAGCCCGGCGATGCACACTTTTATTCAGTGTGTTGAAGAGTGTTTTTTGCCGGGATAAAAATAATGCCGGGCTTAAACCCGGCATTGAGATTACTCTTCTGTCGTTTGCGGTGGCACGCCCGTTCCGCTCGGTTTACGGCGCTTACCAATATTTTTGGTGTCGCGATGGCGTTTTTTCACCCGCGGCTTCTCTTTCTCTTTAGCTTTTTTCTTCTCGGCGCGTTTTGCCAGTACTTTCTTCGATGGCTTACCGGTCTGCTTCTCGCTTGGCGCACGCGTTTTCGGGCGTAACTCATCAATTACACGAGCTTTAATTGGCTCTTCAATATAGCGACCAACTTTGCCCAGCAGCAGATGGTCATGGGCTTCTACCAGCGAAATTGCGGTGCCTTTACGACCGGCGCGCGCGGTACGTCCGATACGGTGCAAATAAGTATCGCCACTGCGCGGCATATCGAAGTTAAAGACGTGGCTGACGTCAGGAATGTCGATACCGCGCGCGGCAACATCGGTTGCAACTAGTACGTTTACGCGACCTTCGGTCAAACGCTTGATCGCTTCGTTACGCTTGCCTTGTACCATCTCACCTTCGAGATAGCAGTTGTTGATGCCCGCTTCGCGCAGCCAGTTTGCCAGCTCATGTACACGCTCACGCTTACGCACAAATACGATTGAGCGAGTCGCTTCCGGCTGTTTTAACAGGTGCACCAGCAACGCGGTTTTATGTTCCAGGTCATCGGCGCGGTAATACCACTGATGAATTTTTTTGCGCTCACGGGTGGAGGGATTCGCAGAAACTTCCACCGGATCTTCCAGCAGACGCTCGGCAAAGTCCTGAATCGCATCGCCTTCCAGCGTTGCGGAAAAGAGCAGGGTCTGTTTACGCCAGCGCGTTTCGCCAGCAATATGTTCGATATCCTGAGCGAAGCCCATATCCAGCATACGGTCTGCTTCGTCGAGGATCAGCGTTTCAACCGCGCGGCAATCGAAGTTCTCTTCTTTTATGTATTGCAGCAAACGTCCGGTCGTGGCGACCACGATGTCCTGATTTTCGCTGAACACTTCCGCGTGGTTCATATAGGCTACGCCGCCGGTGATGGTGGCGATATCCAGATGCGTATGTTTCGCCAGTTCGCGGGCATGATCGGCCACCTGCATCGCCAGCTCGCGAGTTGGGGTGAGGATCAAAATACGCGGCGGACCGGATTTCTTACGTGGGAAATCGAGCAGGTGCTGCAACGCTGGCAGCAGATACGCCGCCGTTTTACCGGTGCCTGTCGGCGCAGAACCGAGTACATCACGGCCATCGAGCGCAGGCGGAATGGCGGCAGCCTGAATGGCGGTCGGGCGAGTGAAACCTTTATCCTGGAGGGCTTCCAGCAGGCTTTCGTCGAGTTCAAGTTCGGAAAAAGTCGTTACAGTCATGTTCTACCTCTGTGTGGGGCGCTGATTATAGACGTTACGGCTGCAATCTTCATCTGTTTGTATGGATATCGCTTCTCGGGTATTGTTCTCACCCGGTGCTATCGCCGTTTTTCCTGCAAGGTTTTATTTTCATGTCACAGTCTACATCCGTGCTTCGTCGTAATGGATTTACTTTTAAACAGTTTTTTGTTGCTCACGATCGCTGTGCGATGAAAGTGGGAACGGATGGCATTTTGCTGGGCGCATGGGCACCGGTGGCTAGGGTAAAACGTTGCCTTGATATCGGCGCGGGTAGCGGGTTGCTGGCATTAATGCTGGCGCAGCGAACCGATGACAGCGTAATGATTGATGCAGTTGAACTGGAAAGTGAAGCTGCCGCGCAGGCGCAGGAAAATATCAACCAGTCCCCGTGGGCAGAGCGGATTAACGTCCATACGGCGGATATTCAGCAGTGGATCACACAGCAGACAGTACGCTTCGATTTAATCATCAGTAACCCACCTTACTATCAGCAGGGAGTAGAGTGCTCGACACTTCAACGGGAACAGGCTCGCTATACCACTACGCTTGATCACCCATCGTTGCTGACCTGTGCGGCGGAGTGCATTACCGAAGAGGGATTTTTCTGCGTGGTGCTGCCAGAGCAGATTGGTAATGGTTTTACTGAACTGGCATTAAGTATGGGCTGGCATTTACGTTTGCGGACGGATGTGGCGGAAAACGAAGCGCGACTGCCGCATCGGGTGCTGCTGGCATTCTCCCCGCAGGCGGGAGAATGCTTTAGCGATCGCTTAGTCATTCGTGGGCCAGACCAGAACTATTCCGAAGCGTATACGGCGCTGACCCAGGCTTTTTATCTGTTTATGTAATGATTGTCGGGGGAAAGGATCGACGGACCGGAATGGGTGAGCGGTTCCGGATAATCCAGCGTGAAATGCAACCCCCGACTCTCTTTACGCATCATTGCACAGCGAACAATCAACTCGGCAACCTGTACCAGATTACGCAGCTCCAGCAAATTATTTGAGACGCGGAAATGGGCGTAATATTCGTCTATTTCTTGTTGGAGCATGGTTATCCGCCGCAGGGCGCGTTCAAGGCGCTTCGTTGTGCGCACAATGCCGACGTAATCCCACATAAACAGACGTAGCTCGTGCCAGTTATGCTGAATTACTACCCGTTCGTCAGGGTTCTCAACGCGGCTTTCATCCCACGGTTTTAACGTACTGACGCCGTGGGCATAAGGCATACGTCTGGTGATATCTTCTGCCGCCGACCAGCCATAGACCAGACACTCCAGCAATGAATTCGAGGCCATGCGGTTAGCGCCGTGTAAGCCGGTATAACTCACCTCGCCAATGGCATACAAGCCCTCGACGTCCGTACGCCCATGATCATCAACCATTACACCACCACAGGTATAGTGTGCAGCAGGCACAATCGGTACCGGTTCTTGTGTGAGATCAATCCCCAGCCCGAGCAATTTTTCATAGATCATCGGGAAATGCTGGCGAATAAAATCGGCAGGCTTATGGCTGATGTCGAGATACATACAATCCGCGCCGAGGCGTTTCATTTCATGGTCAATGGCGCGGGCGACAATATCGCGCGGGGCCAGTTCGCCGCGCTCATCAAAATCGGGCATAAAACGCGTACCGTCCGGGCGCTTGAGATAAGCGCCTTCGCCGCGCAGTGCTTCTGTTAACAGGAAATTGCGTGCCTGTGGGTGATACAGCGCGGTAGGGTGGAACTGATTAAATTCGAGATTGGCAACCCGGCAGCCTGCGCGCCACGCCATAGCAATGCCATCGCCAGAAGAAATATCCGGATTGGTGGTGTACTGATAAACCTTCGACGCACCGCCGGTTGCCAGCACCACCGCTTTTGCGTGGCAGGTTTCAACCGTTTCTTTATTTCGGTTCCATACCCACGCGCCTACAACTCGTCGCGTGCCCGGCAGGCCAATTTTGTCAGAGACAATTAGATCAACCGCGTTGCTGCGCTCCAGCACGCAAATATTCGGATGGTTCAGCGCCTTGCTCACCAGCGTGGTTTCTACTTCTCTACCGGTGGCGTCGGCGGCATGAAGAATACGACGGTGACTATGTCCACCTTCACGGGTCAGATGGTAGCTTTCTGCGCCATTTGGCTGAATGTGGGTATCAAACAACACCCCCTGGTCGATTAGCCATTGCACACAGGATCGTGCATTGCTGGCGACAAATTCAACTGCATGGCGATCGCAAATACCACCCCCGGCAATCAATGTGTCTTCCACATGCGAGTCAATGCTGTCAGTTTCATCAAACACGGCGGCAATACCGCCCTGGGCATAAAATGTTGAACCTTCCGTTACCGGGCCTTTACTTAGAACGATGACCTGATGCTGATCAGCCAGGCGCAGCGCCAGTGAAAGTCCGGCTGCGCCGCTACCGATAATCAACACGTCACATGAATGATCAGGGAGAGTATTCATTTTCTTTGTTTAATTTACTAAACACGGTTTGGTCAGCATAGCATCATGTTGTGCGATTAAACACCTGCTATTTTAATATTTGTTACAGTGGCTAAACACGCTGACGCAGGGCGGCGAGAAAAAGAGAAGTTACTGGCTGGTGGAGGATTAGGTGGTGAAATAAAAAGGCCGTTGGGTTACTCTTCAGGCAGTTAAATGGGCATTTCTACACAGATAATGCGATGTTCAGATTCTGTAGACTTATAATGATAGATAATGATCCGTCTACAGCATGACAAACAAAAACAGATGCGTTACGGAACTTTACAAAAACGAGACACTCTAACCCTTTGCTTGCTCAAATTGCAGCTAATGGAGTGGCGTTTCGATAGCGCGTGGAAATTTGGTTTGGGGAGACTTTACCTCGGATGAGCGAGCAGTTAACGGACCAGGTCCTGGTTGAACGGGTCCAGAAGGGAGATCAGAAAGCCTTTAACTTACTGGTAGTGCGCTATCAGCATAAAGTGGCGAGTCTGGTTTCCCGCTATGTGCCGTCGGGTGATGTTCCCGATGTGGTACAAGAAGCTTTTATTAAAGCCTATCGTGCGCTGGATTCGTTCCGGGGAGATAGCGCTTTTTATACATGGCTGTATCGGATTGCTGTAAATACAGCGAAAAATTACCTGGTTGCTCAGGGGCGTCGTCCACCTTCCAGTGATGTGGATGCCATTGAAGCTGAAAACTTCGAAAGTGGCGGCGCGTTGAAAGAAATTTCGAACCCTGAGAACTTAATGTTGTCAGAAGAACTGAGACAGATAGTTTTCCGAACTATTGAGTCCCTCCCGGAAGATTTACGCATGGCAATAACCTTGCGGGAGCTGGATGGCCTGAGCTATGAAGAGATAGCCGCTATCATGGATTGTCCGGTAGGTACGGTGCGTTCACGTATCTTCCGAGCGAGGGAAGCTATTGATAACAAAGTTCAACCGCTTATCAGGCGTTGACGATAGCGGGATACTGGATAAGGGTATTAGGCATGCAGAAAGAACAACTTTCCGCTTTAATGGATGGCGAAACGCTGGATAGTGAGCTGCTTAACGAACTGGCTCATAACCCAGAAATGCAGAAAACCTGGGAAAGCTATCACTTAATCCGTGACTCAATGCGGGGTGATACTCCCGAGGTGCTCCATTTCGATATCTCTTCACGCGTGATGGCCGCCATTGAAGAAGAGCCAGTACGTCAACCGGCGACATTGATCCCGGAAGCCCAGCCTGCGCCGCATCAATGGCAGAAAATGCCATTCTGGCAGAAAGTACGTCCGTGGGCGGCACAGCTTACCCAAATGGGCGTAGCAGCATGCGTATCGCTTGCAGTTATCGTTGGGGTCCAGCACTATAATGGACAATCTGAAACGTCCCAGCAGCCCGAAACGCCGGTATTTAATACACTGCCGATGATGGGTAAAGCCAGCCCGGTTAGCTTGGGAGTACCTTCTGAAGCGACCGCAAATAATGGTCAACAGCAGCAGGTACAGGAGCAGCGTCGTCGCATTAATGCAATGTTGCAGGATTACGAACTGCAACGCCGACTCCACTCTGAACAGCTTCAGTTTGAGCAGGCGCAAACTCAGCAAGCCGCTGTACAGGTGCCAGGAATTCAAACTTTAGGAACGCAATCGCAGTAATGAAGCAACTTTGGTTTGCCATGTCATTAGTGACAGGTAGCCTGTTATTCTCTGCTAACGCCTCGGCCACTCCCGCGTCCGGGGCGTTATTACAGCAGATGAACCTGGCCAGTCAGTCACTGAATTACGAGCTGTCATTCATCAGCATCAATAAACAGGGTGTTGAGTCTCTGCGTTATCGACATGCACGCCTCGATAACCGTCCTCTTGCACAATTGTTGCAAATGGATGGCCCGCGCCGGGAAGTGGTACAGCGCGGCAATGAAATCAGCTATTTTGAACCGGGACTTGAACCGTTCACGCTTAATGGCGATTACATTGTTGATTCTCTACCATCGCTCATCTATACCGATTTCAAACGCCTTTCTCCTTACTACGACTTTATCTCCGTCGGGCGCACGCGTATTGCTGATCGTCTTTGCGAAGTTATTCGCGTGGTTGCCCGAGATGGTACACGCTACAGCTACATCGTGTGGATGGACACCGAATCGAAATTACCGATGAGGGTTGATCTCCTTGATCGCGATGGTGAAACGCTGGAACAATTTCGCGTGATTGCTTTTAATGTCAATCAGGATATCAGCAGCAGTATGCAGACGCTGGCGAAGGCAAATTTGCCGCCGTTGCTTTCTGTTCCTGTAGGTGAAAAAGCTAAATTCAGCTGGACGCCAACCTGGTTGCCACAGGGTTTTAGCGAAGTTTCCAGTAGCCGACGTCCGCTACCGACGATGGACAACATGCCTATCGAATCACGTCTCTATTCCGACGGATTATTCAGCTTTTCGGTAAACGTTAACCGCGCTACGCCATCGAGCACCGATCAGATGTTGCGCACCGGACGCAGAACCGTCAGTACAAGCGTACGTGATAACGCCGAAATCACCATTGTCGGTGAACTGCCGCCGCAAACGGCGAAACGCATTGCCGAGAATATTAAGTTCGGGGCAGCGCAATGATCAAAGAGTGGGCTACCGTCGTCTCCTGGGAAAACGGGCAGGCGCTGGTTAGTTGTGATGTTAAAGCCTCATGCAGCAGCTGCGCTTCACGCGCCGGTTGCGGTAGCCGCGTGTTGAATAAACTTGGCCCGCAAACCACGCATACCATTGTCGTACCCTGTGATGAACCGTTAGTGCCGGGGCAAAAAGTGGAATTGGGGATCGCCGAAGGCAGCCTGCTTAGCTCCGCATTACTGGTTTATATGTCGCCGCTGGTGGGATTATTCCTCATCGCTTCGCTATTTCAGCTACTCTTTGCTTCAGACGTCGCAGCATTATGTGGTGCGATCCTCGGCGGTTTTGGCGGGTTCCTGATTGCGCGCGGCTACTCGCGTAAGTTTGCTGCCCGGGCAGAATGGCAACCGATCATCTTAAGCGTGGCCTTGCCGCCTGGCCTTGTGCGATTTGAAACATCTTCAGAAGACGCGAGCCAGTGATTTCACTGGCTTTGTTGCATTTTGCATAACAAATGCGAGGACGTTTCCAGATACCACAATCCATACGGTATGAACATTTCCTCGCCTCAATGTTGTAGTGTAGAATGCGGCGTTTCTATTAATACAGACGTTAAGCTCAGAACAGCGACTTCTAAAAGCCTGGTTAACCGGGCATTAAGGCACAATAATCATACTTTATGAAGAATATACGTAACTTTTCGATCATAGCTCACATTGACCACGGTAAATCGACGCTGTCTGACCGTATTATCCAGATCTGCGGTGGCCTGTCTGACCGTGAAATGGAGGCGCAGGTTCTCGATTCCATGGATCTTGAGCGTGAGCGTGGCATTACCATCAAAGCGCAAAGCGTGACGCTGGACTACAAAGCGTCTGACGGCGAAACCTATCAGCTTAACTTTATCGACACCCCGGGCCACGTAGACTTCTCCTATGAAGTTTCTCGTTCGCTGGCTGCCTGTGAAGGTGCATTGCTGGTGGTCGACGCCGGGCAGGGCGTAGAAGCGCAAACCCTGGCAAACTGCTACACCGCCATGGAAATGGATCTCGAAGTGGTGCCGGTACTGAACAAGATTGACCTGCCGGCAGCCGATCCTGAACGCGTGGCGGAAGAAATTGAAGATATCGTCGGCATCGACGCCACCGACGCGGTGCGCTGTTCAGCGAAAACCGGCGTTGGCGTACAGGACGTTCTCGAACGTCTGGTGCGCGACATTCCGCCGCCGGAAGGCGATCCGGAAGGCCCGTTGCAGGCACTCATTATCGACTCCTGGTTCGACAACTACCTGGGCGTTGTTTCACTTATCCGTATTAAAAACGGCACCCTGCGTAAGGGCGACAAAGTGAAAGTCATGAGTACCGGGCAGACCTATAACGCCGACCGTCTGGGCATCTTCACGCCGAAGCAGGTTGACCGTACTGAACTGAAATGTGGCGAAGTAGGCTGGCTGGTATGTGCGATTAAAGATATCCACGGCGCTCCAGTAGGCGATACCTTAACGCTGGCGCGTAATCCGGCAGAAAAGGCGCTGCCTGGCTTTAAGAAAGTCAAACCGCAGGTATACGCCGGTCTGTTCCCGGTAAGTTCCGACGACTATGAAGCCTTCCGTGATGCGCTGGGTAAACTCAGCCTGAACGATGCCTCACTGTTCTATGAGCCGGAAAGCTCAAGCGCGCTGGGCTTTGGTTTCCGCTGCGGCTTCCTCGGTCTGCTGCACATGGAGATCATCCAGGAACGTCTGGAACGTGAATACGATCTGGATCTGATTACCACTGCGCCGACCGTAGTGTATGAAGTTGAAACCACGTCAAGAGAAGTTATCTACGTCGACAGCCCATCCAAGCTGCCAGCGGTAAATAACATCTACGAACTGCGCGAGCCGATTGCAGAATGTCACATGCTGCTGCCGCAGGCATATCTCGGCAACGTTATTACGCTGTGCGTAGAAAAACGCGGCGTGCAGACCAATATGGTTTACCACGGTAATCAGGTGGCGCTGACGTACGAGATCCCGATGGCGGAAGTGGTGCTCGATTTCTTCGATCGCCTGAAATCTACCTCGCGTGGTTATGCGTCTCTGGATTACAACTTCAAACGCTTCCAGGCGTCCGACATGGTACGTGTAGACGTATTAATCAACGGTGAACGTGTTGATGCGCTGGCGTTGATCACCCACCGTGATAATTCGCAAAACCGCGGTCGCGAGCTGGTGGAGAAGATGAAAGATCTGATCCCACGCCAGCAGTTTGATATCGCCATTCAGGCAGCGATTGGTACGCACATCATTGCGCGCTCCACCGTGAAACAGCTGCGTAAAAACGTACTGGCTAAATGTTATGGCGGCGATATCAGCCGTAAGAAAAAGCTGCTGCAGAAGCAGAAAGAAGGTAAGAAACGCATGAAGCAGATCGGTAACGTCGAGCTGCCGCAGGAAGCGTTCCTCGCCATTCTGCACGTCGGCAAAGACAACAAATAACCCTTAGGAGTTGGCATGGCGAATATGTTTGCCCTGATTCTGGTGATTGCCACACTGGTGACGGGCATTTTATGGTGCGTGGATAAATTCTTTTTCGCACCTAAACGGCGGGAACGTCAGGCAGCGGCGCAGGCGGCTGCCGGTGACTCACTGGATAAAGCAACGCTGAAGAAAGTTGCGCCGAAGCCTGGCTGGCTGGAAACCGGTGCTTCTGTTTTTCCGGTGCTGGCTATCGTATTGATTGTGCGTTCGTTTATTTATGAACCGTTCCAGATCCCGTCAGGTTCGATGATGCCGACTCTGTTAATCGGTGATTTTATTCTGGTAGAGAAGTTTGCTTATGGCATTAAAGATCCTATCTACCAGAAAACGCTGATCGAAACCGGTCATCCGAAACGCGGCGATATCGTGGTCTTTAAATATCCGGAAGATCCAAAGCTTGATTACATCAAGCGCGCGGTGGGTTTACCGGGCGATAAAGTCACTTATGATCCGGTCTCGAAAGAGCTGACGATTCAACCGGGATGCAGTTCCGGTCAGGCATGTGAAAACGCGCTGCCGGTCACCTACTCCAACGTGGAACCGAGCGATTTCGTTCAGACCTTCTCACGCCGTAATGGTGGGGAAGCGACCAGCGGATTCTTTGAAGTGCCGAAAAACGAAACCAAAGAAAATGGAATTCGTCTTTCCGAGCGTAAAGAGACACTGGGTGATGTGACGCACCGCATTCTGACAGTGCCGATTGCGCAGGACCAGGTGGGGATGTATTACCAGCAGCCAGGGCAACAACTGGCAACCTGGATTGTTCCGCCGGGACAATACTTCATGATGGGTGACAACCGCGACAACAGCGCGGACAGCCGTTACTGGGGCTTTGTGCCGGAAGCGAATCTGGTCGGTCGGGCAACGGCTATCTGGATGAGCTTCGATAAGCAAGAAGGCGAATGGCCGACAGGTGTGCGCTTAAGTCGCATTGGCGGCATCCATTAATAGCCCATCTTCGTTCACGTTGTCGCCGTTATGGCGACAACGTGAATTATTTATGAGATAAATCTCCCGTGGCTAACGACATCCCCCGTCGTTGTGTATAGAATATTCCCCCGAAGTTTAAGGTTGGCACCTCCAGGTTGCCACGGCACACGAAACAGCGTTGGTCCCCATATACCGGTAAACTGAAACTGCAGCGAAGCAGTTAGCAGAACCATGTATATCAGGTCTGTTTCGTGTGCTGAATTGTTGACGCATTTATTTATTGGTATCGCATGAACCCCATCGTAATTAATCGGCTTCAACGGAAGCTGGGCTACACTTTTAATCATCAGGAACTGTTGCAGCAGGCATTAACTCATCGTAGTGCCAGCAGCAAACATAACGAGCGTTTAGAATTTTTAGGCGACTCTATTCTGAGCTACGTTATCGCCAATGCGCTTTATCACCGTTTCCCTCGTGTGGATGAAGGCGATATGAGCCGGATGCGCGCCACGCTGGTCCGTGGCAATACGCTGGCTGAACTGGCGCGCGAATTTGAGTTAGGCGAGTGCTTACGTTTAGGGCCAGGTGAACTTAAAAGCGGTGGATTTCGTCGTGAGTCAATTCTCGCCGACACCGTCGAAGCATTAATTGGTGGCGTATTCCTCGACAGTGATATTCAAACCGTCGAGAAATTAATCCTTAACTGGTATCAAACCCGTCTGGACGAAATTAGCCCAGGTGACAAACAAAAAGATCCGAAAACGCGCTTGCAAGAATATTTGCAGGGTCGCCATCTGCCGCTGCCGACTTATCTGGTCGTCCAGGTACGTGGCGAAGCGCACGATCAGGAATTTACTATCCACTGCCAGGTCAGCGGCCTGAGTGAACCGGTGGTTGGCACAGGTTCAAGCCGTCGTAAGGCTGAGCAGGCTGCCGCCGAACAGGCGTTGAAAAAACTGGAGCTGGAATGAGCATCGATAAAAGTTACTGCGGATTTATTGCTATCGTCGGACGTCCGAACGTTGGCAAATCCACATTGTTGAACAAACTGCTGGGGCAGAAGATCTCCATCACCTCCCGCAAGGCGCAAACAACTCGTCACCGCATTGTGGGGATCCATACTGAAGGCGCGTATCAGGCGATCTACGTTGATACCCCTGGCCTGCATATGGAAGAAAAACGCGCCATTAACCGCCTGATGAACAAAGCGGCGAGCAGCTCTATCGGCGACGTTGAGCTGGTGATTTTTGTCGTAGAAGGCACCCGCTGGACGGCGGACGACGAAATGGTGCTCAACAAGCTGCGTGATGGCAAAGCGCCGGTAATCCTCGCGGTGAACAAAGTGGACAACGTGCAGGAAAAAGCCGATCTGCTGCCACACTTACAGTTCCTGGCAAGCCAGATGAACTTCCTCGATATCGTGCCGATCTCTGCTGAAACCGGGCTGAATGTCGACACTATCGCAGCAATCGTGCGTAAGCATCTGCCTGAAGCGACCCATCACTTCCCGGAAGATTACATCACCGATCGCTCACAGCGTTTTATGGCGTCTGAAATCATCCGCGAAAAACTGATGCGTTTCCTCGGCGCTGAACTGCCGTACTCCGTGACCGTGGAGATCGAACGTTTCGTCTCTAACGAACGCGGCGGTTATGACATCAACGGTTTGATTCTCGTTGAGCGTGAAGGGCAGAAGAAGATGGTTATTGGCAACAAAGGGGCCAAGATCAAAACCATCGGGATTGAAGCGCGTAAAGACATGCAGGAAATGTTCGAAGCGCCTGTTCACCTTGAGCTGTGGGTAAAAGTGAAATCCGGTTGGGCCGACGACGAACGCGCACTGCGCAGTCTCGGTTACGTTGACGATCTCTAAGAGTAACTCCGATGGAAGGCTGGCAGCGCGCATTTGTCCTGCATAGTCGCCCGTGGAGCGAAACCAGCCTGATGCTGGACGTCTTCACGGAGGAATCGGGTCGCGTGCGTCTGGTTGCCAAAGGCGCACGCTCTAAACGCTCTACTCTGAAAGGTGCATTACAGCCTTTCACCCCTCTCTTGCTACGTTTTGGCGGGCGTGGCGAAGTCAAAACGCTGCGCAGTGCTGAAGCTGTCTCACTGGCGCTACCATTAAGCGGTATCACGCTTTACAGCGGTCTGTACATCAACGAACTTCTCTCCCGCGTACTGGAATACGAGACGCGCTTCTCTGAACTCTTTTTCGATTACTTGCACTGCATTCAGTCTCTTGCAGGTGCCACTGGTACGCCAGAACCCGCGCTGCGCCGCTTTGAACTGGCACTGCTCGGGCATCTGGGCTATGGCGTCAATTTTACCCATTGTGCGGGTAGCGGCGAGCCGGTAGATGACACCATGACGTATCGTTATCGCGAAGAAAAAGGGTTTATCGCAAGCGTCGTTATCGACAATAAAACGTTCACCGGAAGGCAGTTAAAAGCGTTAAACGCGCGGGAATTTCCTGACGCAGACACACTACGTGCCGCGAAACGCTTTACCCGCATGGCGCTTAAGCCGTATCTTGGCGGTAAACCATTAAAGAGCAGGGAACTGTTCCGGCAGTTTATGCCTAAGCGAACGGTGAAAACACATTATGAATGATGAGGATTGTCATGGCTGAATTACTGTTAGGCGTCAACATTGACCATATTGCAACGCTGCGTAACGCACGCGGTACTGCTTACCCGGATCCGGTGCAGGCGGCGTTTATTGCTGAGCAGGCGGGAGCAGACGGCATTACCGTGCATTTACGTGAAGATCGCCGCCACATTACTGACCGCGATGTGCGCATCCTGCGTCAGACGCTGGATACTCGCATGAATCTGGAGATGGCGGTGACCGAAGAGATGCTGGCGATCGCCGTTGAGACGAAGCCACATTTTTGCTGCCTGGTACCGGAAAAGCGTCAGGAAGTAACAACCGAAGGCGGCCTGGACGTCGCTGGACAGCGTGAAAAAATGCGCGATGCCTGCAAACGTCTGGCGGAGGCCGGGATCCTGGTTTCTCTGTTTATCGATGCCGATGAAGAGCAGATCAAAGCTGCGGCAGAGGTTGGCGCACCGTTTATCGAGATCCACACCGGTTGCTATGCTGATGCCAAAACTGACGCCGAACAGGCGCAAGAGCTGGCGCGTATCGCCAAAGCTGCGACCTTTGCCGCTAGTCTCGGTCTGAAAGTTAACGCTGGTCACGGTCTGACCTATCACAACGTGAAAGCCATTGCCGCCATCCCTGAGATGCATGAACTGAATATCGGTCATGCCATTATTGGTCGTGCAGTGATGACCGGACTGAAAGATGCGGTGGCAGAAATGAAGCGTTTGATGCTGGAAGCGCGTGGCTAATGGCAATATTAGGTTTAGGTACGGATATTGTAGAGATCGCTCGCATAGAAGCGGTGATCGCCCGATCCGGTGAGCGCCTGGCACGCCGCGTATTAAGCGATAACGAATGGGCAATCTGGAAAACGCACCACCAGCCGGTGCGTTTTCTGGCGAAGCGTTTTGCTGTGAAAGAAGCGGCGGCAAAAGCGTTTGGCACCGGGATCCGCAATGGTCTGGCGTTTAATCAATTTGAAGTATTCAATGATGAGCTCGGCAAACCACGGCTACGGCTATGGGGTGAGGCATTAAAACTGGCGGAAAAGCTCGGCGTTGTAAATATGCATGTAACGCTGGCAGATGAACGCCACTATGCTTGTGCCACGGTAATTATTGAAAGTTAAAAAAATACCGTTCTCTTTATAAAGTAAAACCCCCGAACTGGTAAGGAACGGGGGTTTTACTTTTTAACTTTAATTTTGTGCAGCACGCACCCTCAACAAGAGCGATTATGGATCAGGGCGGTTATCTTTTACAAGCAACTTGCAATCTTTAGCATAAAAACTCGAGCCTTTACGAAGAAAACAATATTGATGGAAAGATTAACGTGACCGCCAATTCGGAAGTACATTAAAATTGGCTTCGTTATTGGCGATTTTGCTGTGCTTTATACCATGCCACAGAATTCCCCCATTGAAACGAGTGGTGTCGTCAAAGCTCTGGTGTGGAGTGCAGCATGCACCCTCAATAACTCGCACGTTCAGTTTTGGGGAGATGTAAGGGCTAATCTGAACGGCTGCATTCCTTGTTTAAGGAAAAACGAATGACTGATTGCCGATACCTTATTAAACGGGTCATCAAAATCATCATTGCTGTTTTACAGCTGATCCTTCTGTTCTTATAACATAAGGAAACGTACTTAAGGCGCGTCAGGTTAACCAGCCAGGCGCGCCTTTAATAATTATAAATAAGTGCTTATACAGATAGTGTTATCATTCATGAAATAATTGATATTTATGATCACATCACGAAAATAAATATAAGAACCTGAAGGTTCACACTATAAAGTCAACAATAGTCTACTCCAGGAGCAGAATATTAAATTTTATCCGCGTGATGCATCAGCACAAATTTATCCCACAACTGTTCTTCCGTCTCGACATGTTGCGGATCCTTCACAATAGTATTGGGGATCGGGCACACCTTCTGGCAGGTTGGTGTCTCGTAGTGCCCTACGCATTCGGTACACTTATCGCTGTTAATCTCATAGATATGATCGCCCATTGAAATCGCCTCATTCGGGCATTCGGGTTCACACATATCACAATTGATGCATTTTTTAGTGATTAACAGCGCCATAAGGAAACTCTCAAAACAACACAAACCGGGCGGGCATTATACGCGCATTCTTTACTCAGACCAGTTTTTTCACCAGCGCTTCACTGTGACGAATACGTTCTGGAGCCAGTTCCAGATCCTGCTGAATCAGCGCAATGAACAGCAAATCCGTTAACATTCCCTGCGCGTGACAAGCAGAGATTGAAGCACTGTTTGTCGCTTGTTCTTCGGCAATGGTATACAGGCAATGAGAAGCACGCTGTTGCAGGGCATTCGGAGTAAAGCCGGTAATCGCCAGCACTTTTCCGCCCACTCGCAGCATCTCATCTGCCGCCAGGTTTAACTCGCGTCGTACACCGGTGTAAGAAATGGCTAATAACAGATCGTCAGGGGACGACGCCTGTACGGTAGCGAGTAGCGCATGCATATCGCGCACTGCGGCAGCATTGAAGCCAATCTTCATCAGCTTCCAGGCAAAGTTTTGCGCCACCAGACCCGAAGCGCCAATACCGGTCAGAATTATCCGCCGCGCAGAGCGCAACATTGTTACGCATTCATGCAGTTTCTCTTCACTATTAACGTTTAGCGTTGCGTACATAGCGGCAGTATTTTCTTTAATCAGTTTTTCGCCGACCAGCCGTAACGGATCATCACCGCGGATTTGGTTATGAATGGGCACGGAGGGCGATTCCGGCTGGCTTGCCAGCGCTTCACTCAACGCCAACTTAAGCGCCGGAAAACCTTTATAGCCGAGTTTTTGCGCGAACTTCACGACGCTGGACTGACTGACTCCGGCTTCGTTGGCCAGTTGCTGAGAGCTTAAATGGCGCGCCGTATCAGGTTGTAGCAGCAGATAATCCGCCAGTTTTTTATCACTCTGGGCAAGCCCCTGGTAACGCTGACGGATACGAAGTAAGCCGTTCATATCTTTCCTCGCGATGAAATAGTGGCGACAACAGGCAATATGAGACAAACGCGAGTGAATTTTATATTCCATTGCCGCTAATTGCCATGAATTAAAAATTCCAGTTAGCCATGATGCGGTCGATTGTTGCCGGAAAAGTGATGATCTATCTGTTAGGCTATGTAGTAGCGAAAATTAATCAGGATGTTTCAGTCCAGAGGAGTATGGTTTGGCAACTCACGAGCGTCGTGTGGTGTTTTTTGACTTAGATGGAACATTGCATCAGCAGGATATGTTCGGCAGTTTTTTGCGTTATTTACTGCGTCGCCAACCGCTGAATGCGTTGCTTGTCCTGCCGTTGTTGCCGATCATAGCCATTGCGTTATTGATAAAAGGCCGTGCGGCACGCTGGCCGATGAGTCTGCTTCTGTGGGGATGCACTTTTGGTCACAATGAAGCGCGTTTGCAGGCGTTGCAGGCCGATTTCGTACGCTGGTTTCGTGACAATGTTACCGCCTTTCCGCTGGTTCAGGAGCGATTAACCACCTACCTGTTAAGTTCCGATGCTGATATCTGGTTGATTACCGGCTCTCCGCAGCCGCTGGTTGAAGCGGTTTATTTCGATACGCCCTGGCTGCCGCGGATTAATCTTATCGCCAGTCAGATTCAGCGTGGCTATGGTGGTTGGGTATTGACGATGCGTTGTCTGGGACATGAAAAGGTCGCGCAACTGGAGCGTAAAATCGGCACGCCACTGCGGTTGTACAGTGGCTATAGCGACAGTAATCAGGACAACCCGCTGCTTTATTTCTGTCAGCATCGTTGGCGAGTAACCCCGCGCGGTGAACTCCAGCAACTGGAATAGAGTAAAGCATAGCGTCCGTGTATAATGCGCCGCGCTTTTATAACCGGAGTTTTCTTTTTGTCTGAAGTCGAATTTAGCCACGAATACTGGATGCGTCATGCATTGACGCTGGCGAAGCGTGCCTGGGATGAGCGGGAAGTGCCGGTCGGCGCGGTATTAGTGCATAACAATCGGGTAATCGGCGAAGGTTGGAACCGTCCGATTGGTCGACATGATCCCACCGCACATGCAGAAATCATGGCTCTGCGGCAGGGCGGTCTGGTGATGCAAAATTATCGTCTGATCGACGCCACGTTGTATGTCACGCTTGAACCCTGTGTAATGTGTGCCGGAGCGATGATCCACAGTCGCATTGGTCGCGTGGTCTTTGGTGCGCGTGACGCGAAAACTGGCGCTGCGGGATCTTTAATGGATGTGCTGCATCATCCGGGTATGAATCACCGAGTGGAAATTACCGAAGGAATACTGGCGGATGAGTGCGCGGCGTTGCTCAGTGACTTCTTTCGCATGCGCCGCCAGGAAATTAAAGCGCAGAAAAAAGCGCAATCCTCGACGGATTAATTTTGTTTCTCTTCACTCCCTTTCCTGGAAAACAGCAGAGAGGGAGAATGGGTCAAATAGTTTGATGACGACTGGGAAAGAAACGAGAGAAAAGGAAATTTCTCTTTGCCCAACTCCGTAGGCGATACCGCCGGATAATCCTGCGCCAGTTGCATCGCCGCTTCTGTAGCCTGCTTCTCTTTCTCCTGCAGATAACCCACCAGGCTAATCTGATACTTACGAATATTTTCGACATAAGCGTAGGCTTCATGCCCACGAGCGTAGCCGTAAGTCAGCTTGCTGTAATAGGGTTTCTGGCTAAGTAAAGGCAGACGCTGTTTTACGTCAGCCCAACTGTCAGGATTACCTTTGGTTTTTGCCGTCAGGGCGCGGGCATCCAGCATATGCGCATAGCCCATATTGTACGCGGCGAGGGCAAACCAAATCCGTTCGTTCTCCGGCACACTTTCCGGCACTTTACTCATCATATCCTGCAAATAACGCACGCCGCCGCTGATGCTCTGTTCGGCATCGGTACGATCCGTAATGCCGAGGCTTTGCGCGGTATTTTTGGTTAGCATCATCATGCCGCGCACACCCGTCGGTGAAGTGGCCTGCGCATCCCAGTGCGATTCCTGATAAGCAATAGCGGCCAGCAAACGCCAGTCAATTTCTTCGGCGTATTTCTCAAACAGGGGCTTTAACTGCGGCAGTACCGCATCGACGGCGCGTAAAAATGTGCGCGTATCGACGTAATCAAAATCATCGCCATGCCCCAGGTATTTCTCTTCAATGCGTGCCAGCGTACCGTCTTCATTCATTTCGTTGAAGAAATCGAGCAGAGCGGCGGAAAGGGTATTATCGCCATCTAATGGGCTAAACCAGGTCACCGGTTGTTCATCGGTAATGTCGAGCGCTACGGCGAGTTCCGGATGAACGCGCTGAAACAGGCTAATGGCAACAGAATCAGCAATGGTGTAATCGAGTTTTCCTTCGATGACATCTTCCATTAATTCCGCAGAGCCTTTTTTGTCGTCTACCTTCCAACTTAATTCCGGAAATTTTGTTTCTTTCAGGGTCTGGAGATCGTTAACCACCACATGACCCGGTGCAACGGTGAGTTGCTCCGCCGTCAGGTTGCCCAGCGTACGTGGGCGATACTGACCCACTTTATAAACCAGTTGTTGTGACACGGAATAATAGGTAGGGCCAGGCTGATAATTTTTTACACGCTCACTGTTATAGACCAGGCCTGCCGCCAGCAGGTCGGCGTTACCATTATCGAGGTCGTCAAACAGCTGGCTGATATTCTGCCGCACGGTCACTTTCAGTTTTACGCCGAGGTAATCGGCAAACTGTTTCGCCAGTTCGTAATCCAGGCCAAAAGGTTTCCCGTTGATTTCGTTATACGTCAGGGGAGTATGAATGGTGCTCACACGCAACTCTCCCCGCGCTTGAATGGCGGCGATACGGTTGTCGGCTTTACCAAACCAGGGAATGGATGGCCAGAGAGCGACCGCGAGCAGCAGTGCCAGAATGCCGATGAACAGATAATTAATCTTTAATTTTTTCAATTAGTTAATTCTCTGTGTCGTGCGCGTCCCAGCTTGAAAAAACGTAATAATAGTGAAAGGTTTACTCATAAATGAGCGGCATTTTGCGTAAACCTGCGCCAGTTGGCAACTTATTACAGCCATTGGCGGCACGCGTTGCTAATTCGCGATGGTGATTTTATTTCCACGCAAACGGTTTCGTCAGCGCATCAGATTCTTTATAATGACGCCCGTTTCCCCCCCTTGGGTACACCGAAAGCTTAGAAGACGAGAGACTTATGATGGAAATTCTGCGTGGTTCGCCTGCATTGTCGGCATTCCGAATCAACAAACTGCTGGCACGTTTTCAGGCTGCCAGGCTCCCGGTTCACACTATTTACGCCGAGTATGTCCATTTTGCTGACCTCAATGCGCCGTTAAACGATGATGAGCACGCACAACTTGAACGCCTGCTGAAATATGGCCCGGCACTCGCCAGCCACGCCCCGCAAGGCAAACTCCTGCTGGTGACCCCGCGTCCTGGCACCATCTCTCCCTGGTCTTCGAAAGCGACCGATATTGCCCATAACTGCGGGCTGCAACAGGTAAACCGTCTTGAGCGCGGCGTGGCTTACTATATAGAAGCCGGTACGCTGACCAATGAACAATGGCAGCAGGTTACCGCTGAACTGCACGACCGCATGATGGAAACGGTCTTTTTTGCTTTAGATGATGCAGAGCAGCTGTTTGCACACCATCAACCGACTCCGGTCACCAGCGTTGATTTGCTGGGGCAGGGCCGTCAGGCGCTAATCGACGCTAACCTGCGTCTTGGCCTGGCACTGGCGGAAGATGAAATTGACTATTTGCAGGATGCTTTCACAAAGCTTGGTCGTAACCCGAACGACATCGAACTGTATATGTTTGCCCAGGCGAACTCCGAGCACTGCCGCCACAAAATTTTTAACGCCGACTGGGTTATCGATGGTGAACAGCAGCCGAAATCGCTGTTTAAGATGATCAAAAACACCTTCGAAACCACGCCGGATCACGTTCTCTCTGCTTATAAAGATAACGCCGCCGTAATGGAAGGTTCTGAAGTGGGCCGCTACTTTGCTGACCACGAAACAGGCCGCTACGATTTCCATCAGGAACCGGCGCATATTCTGATGAAAGTCGAAACTCACAACCACCCGACGGCGATTTCTCCGTGGCCGGGCGCGGCGACCGGTTCCGGCGGTGAAATCCGCGATGAAGGTGCCACCGGGCGCGGCGCGAAGCCGAAAGCTGGTTTGGTTGGTTTCTCCGTTTCCAACCTGCGAATTCCTGGCTTCGAACAACCGTGGGAAGAAGATTTCGGTAAGCCTGAGCGCATTGTCACCGCGCTGGACATCATGACCGAAGGCCCGCTGGGTGGCGCGGCATTTAACAACGAATTTGGTCGTCCGGCACTGAACGGCTACTTCCGTACTTATGAAGAAAAAGTGAATAGCCACAATGGCGAAGAGCTGCGCGGTTATCACAAACCGATCATGCTGGCGGGCGGGATCGGCAACATTCGCGCCGATCACGTACAAAAAGGCGAGATCAACGTTGGTGCGAAGCTGGTCGTTCTCGGCGGCCCGGCAATGAACATCGGTCTTGGCGGCGGCGCGGCGTCTTCCATGGCGTCTGGTCAGTCTGATGCCGACCTCGACTTTGCTTCCGTACAGCGCGACAACCCGGAGATGGAGCGTCGCTGCCAGGAAGTGATCGACCGTTGCTGGCAGCTTGGTGATGCCAACCCAATCCTGTTTATCCACGACGTCGGCGCTGGCGGTCTTTCTAACGCCATGCCGGAACTGGTGAGCGACGGCGGGCGCGGCGGTAAATTCGAACTGCGCGATATCCTGAGCGACGAACCGGGCATGAGCCCGCTGGAAATCTGGTGTAACGAATCCCAGGAACGCTACGTGCTGGCGGTTGCTGCCGATCAGTTACCGCTGTTTGACGAACTGTGTAAGCGTGAGCGCGCGCCATACGCGGTGATTGGTGAAGCGACCGAAGAACTGCATCTTTCTTTGCACGATCGTCATTTTGATAATCAGCCGATCGATCTGCCGCTGGACGTCCTGCTTGGTAAAACGCCGAAGATGACCCGCGAAGTACAAACGCTGAAAGCGAAGGGTGATGCGCTGGTTCGTGAAGGGATCACCATCGCTGACGCGGTGAAACGCGTACTGCATCTGCCGACTGTGGCAGAGAAAACTTTCCTGGTGACCATCGGTGACCGCAGCGTAACTGGCATGGTGGCGCGCGATCAGATGGTGGGTCCGTGGCAGGTGCCGGTCGCTAACTGCGCGGTCACTACCGCCAGCCTTGACAGCTACTATGGTGAAGCGATGGCGATTGGCGAGCGTGCGCCGGTTGCGCTGCTGGATTTCGCCGCCTCTGCCCGTCTGGCGGTCGGTGAAGCGTTAACCAATATTGCCGCAACACAGATTGGCGATATCAAACGCATTAAACTTTCCGCCAACTGGATGGCGGCGGCAGGCCACCCTGGTGAAGATGCGGGCCTGTATGAAGCCGTTAAAGCTGTGGGCGAAGAACTTTGTCCGGCGCTGGGCCTGACGATCCCGGTGGGTAAAGACTCTATGTCGATGAAAACCCGCTGGCAGGAAGGTAACGAAGAGCGCGAAATGACGTCGCCGCTGTCGCTGGTGATTTCTGCATTTGCCCGTGTGGAAGATGTGCGTCACACCATCACGCCGCAGCTTTCTACCGAAGATAACGCATTACTGCTGATTGATCTGGGCAAAGGCAATAACGCGCTGGGCGCAACGGCGCTGGCGCAGGTTTATCGTCAGCTTGGCGACAAACCGGCAGATGTACGCGACGTTGCCCAACTGAAAGGCTTCTATGACGCGATTCAGGCGCTGGTTGCACAGCGTAAGCTGCTCGCGTACCACGACCGCTCGGATGGCGGCCTGCTGGTAACGCTGGCGGAAATGGCCTTTGCTGGTCATTGCGGCATTGACGCGGATATCGCCACTCTGGGTGACGATCGCCTGGCGGCGTTGTTTAACGAAGAACTGGGTGCGGTGATTCAGGTTCGTGCCGCTGACCGTGAAGCAGTTGAAGCGGTACTGGCACAGCATGGGCTTGCGGATTGCGTCCATTATGTAGGGCAGGCGGTTTCCGGTGACCGTTTTGTGATTACCGCCAACGGGCAGACTGTATTCAGCGAAAGCCGCACTACGTTGCGTGTCTGGTGGGCAGAAACTACCTGGCAGATGCAGCGCCTGCGTGACAACCCGGAGTGTGCCGATCAGGAGCATCAGGCGAAATCAAACGACGCCGATCCGGGCCTGAATGTAAAACTGTCGTTTGATATCAACGAAGATGTGGCAGCACCGTATATTGCCACTGGCGCACGTCCGAAAGTTGCTGTGCTGCGTGAGCAGGGCGTGAACTCGCATGTTGAAATGGCGGCAGCTTTCCACCGTGCAGGCTTCGATGCTATCGACGTGCATATGAGCGATCTGCTGGCTGGACGCACGGGACTGGAGGATTTCCACGCCCTGGTCGCGTGCGGTGGTTTCTCCTACGGTGATGTACTGGGTGCCGGTGAAGGTTGGGCGAAGTCTATCCTGTTCAATGACCGTGTACGCGATGAGTTTGCAACCTTCTTCCATCGTCCGCAAACGCTGGCGCTGGGGGTATGTAACGGTTGCCAGATGATGTCTAACCTGCGCGAACTGATCCCAGGTAGTGAGTTGTGGCCACGTTTTGTGCGTAACACCTCCGATCGCTTTGAAGCGCGTTTCAGCCTGGTTGAAGTGACCCAAAGCCCGTCGCTGCTATTGCAGGGGATGGTGGGCTCGCAAATGCCGATTGCTGTGTCTCACGGTGAAGGGCGTGTGGAAGTGCGTGATGCGGCGCATCTGGCGGCACTGGAAAGCAAAGGGCTGGTGGCACTGCGCTATGTCGATAACTTCGGCAAAGTCACTGAAACCTACCCGGCTAACCCGAACGGTTCACCGAACGGTATTACGGCGGTTACGACTGAAAGTGGTCGAGTCACCATTATGATGCCGCACCCGGAACGTGTTTTCCGTACTGTCAGCAACTCCTGGCATCCGGAAAACTGGGGCGAGGATGGGCCGTGGATGCGTATTTTCCGCAATGCACGTAAGCAGTTGGGGTAAGCCGTCAACCCATTGGTTTTGCAGCCGGATGAGGCATTAAGCACCAACTACTATTATAAGCTCCCAACTTCGGGAGCTTTTTTGTGTCTGTAAATCACGACAATGGGTGGTTTGCCGTGTCGCTTTTTGGCGACACCTAACTCATTGATTTTAATGTCATCTAATAAGTTTATCTTAAGTTGTCTCTTTTTAGCGACACAGTGGCTGATTTACATTCAAATAGCGAAGAAGACATAAATCCCTCAAAACAACGTATAATCAGTACGTTACCAAACTATTTTCTTTATTGGCACAGTTACTGCATAATAGTAAGCAGTGGCTCATTCACCGACTTATGTCAGCCCCTTCGGGACGTGCTACATAAAATTCGAATGACGCACAACAAGGTGCCTGCCGTCCAACTTCTGATATCAGCGTAGCTATATCAACCATCGGGCGAAACGTCGAGTTAGGCACCGCCTTATTCCATAACAAAGCCGGGTAATTCCCGGCTTTGTTGTATCTGAACTTCCCCTCGGTTAGCATCAGGCTATTCGCGTCTGACGAGAGTAACACCTTGAAACGCTGGCCCGTTTTTCCCCGCTCATTACGACAACTGGTAATGCTGGCATTTTTGCTGATTCTGCTGCCCCTGTTGGTGCTGGCATGGCAAGCCTGGCAAAGCCTGAATGCGCTTAGCGATCAGGCGGCGCTGGTTAACCGCACTACGCTTATTGATGCCCGGCGCAGTGAAGCGATGACCAACGCGGCGCTGGAGATGGAGCGTAGCTACCGTCAGTATTGCGTGCTGGACGACCCTACGCTTGCGAAGGTTTATCAAAGCCAGCGCAAGCGTTACAGCGAAATGCTCGATGCCCACGCAGGCGTGCTGCCGGACGATAAACTCTACCAGGCATTACGTCAGGATTTGAACAATCTGGCTCAACTTCAGTGTAACAACAGCGGTCCCGATGCTGCCGCCGCCGCACGTCTTGAAGCCTTTGCCAGTGCCAATACCGAAATGGTACAGGCCACGCGCACAGTGGTGTTCTCTCGTGGGCAGCAACTTCAGCGTGAAATCGCCGAACGTGGGCAATATTTTGGTTGGCAATCGCTGGTGCTATTTCTGGTGAGTCTGGTGATGGTACTGCTTTTCACGAGGATGATTATCGGTCCGGTGAAAAATATCGAGCGCATGATCAACCGGCTGGGGGAAGGGCGTTCTCTGGGCAATAGCGTCTCGTTCAGTGGACCGAGCGAGTTACGCTCGGTTGGGCAACGTATTCTTTGGTTAAGTGAGCGCCTGTCATGGCTGGAATCCCAACGTCATCAATTTTTAAGACATTTATCTCATGAATTAAAAACGCCGCTGGCGAGTATGCGCGAGGGCACTGAATTACTGGCTGACCAGGTTGTCGGGCCACTTACGCCAGAGCAAAAAGAGGTGGTGAGCATTCTTGATAGCAGCAGCCGCAATTTGCAAAAACTGATCGAACAACTGCTTGATTACAACCGTAAACAGGCGGACAGTGCGGTGGAACTGGAGAATGTTGAATTAGCACCGCTGGTGGAGACAGTAGTTTCTGCTCATAGCCTGCCCGCACGGGCTAAAATGATGCATACCGACGTCGATCTCAAAGCAACAGCTTGCCTGGCGGAGCCAATGCTGCTGATGAGCGTACTGGATAATCTTTACTCCAATGCTGTGCACTACGGGGCTGAATCCGGTAACATTTGCCTTCGCAGCAGTTTACATGGCGCGCGGGTTTATATTGATGTCATCAATACAGGCACACCCATTCCGCAAGAGGAACGCGCCATGATCTTTGAACCCTTTTTTCAGGGAAGCCACCAGCGAAAAGGGGCGGTGAAGGGCAGCGGTCTGGGATTAAGCATTGCCAGGGATTGTATTCGCCGTATGCAAGGGGAACTGTATCTGGTCGACGAGAGCGGGCAAGACGTTTGTTTCCGCATTGAATTGCCGTCGTCGAAAAACACGAAATAATGCTAACAGCCTATCCCATCAGGCTATTTTATTTGCCAGTTCGGCCCCGGGCAGTGCTCGAAATCCTCACGTACGACGTGTACGCTCCGGTTTCTCCGCGCTGTCCATGTCCAAACTGCCTGCAACAATTACGCCCACTGGGATAGGCATTAAGTCTGGTGAATATGCGACACATTTTTCAACGATTATTGCCCCGACGGCTGTGGCTGGCAGGGCTGCCATGTCTGGCATTGCTGGGTTGCGTGCAGAGTCACAATAAGCCAGCCATTAATACGCCAGCAGAAGAAAAAATTCCGGTTTATCAACTGGCTGACTATCTTTCTACTGAATGTAGCGACATCTGGGCGCTGCAAGGTAAATCAACCGAAACCAATCCGCTTTACTGGCTGCGGGCGATGGATTGTGCTGATCGTTTAATGCCTGCGCAGTCGCGTCAGCAAGCCCGCCAATATGACGACGGCAACTGGCAAAATACCTTTAAACAAGGGATTTTGCTCGCCGACGCCAAAATTACACCGTATGAGCGCCGCCAGCTGGTCGCGCGCATTGATGCGCTAAGTACCGAGATCCCGGCACAGGTTCGCCCACTGTATCAACTTTGGCGCGACGGTCAGGCGCTGCAACTGCAACTGGCGGAAGAGCGCCAACGCTACAGCAAACTCCAGCAGTCCAGCGACAGCGAGCTGGATACTTTGCGCCAGCAATATCACGTTCTACAGCAGCAACTGGAACTCACCACCCGCAAGCTGGAAAACCTGACTGATATTGAACGCCAGCTCTCGACCCGCAAACCGGCTGGAAATTTCTCGCCGGATACGCCGCACGAGAGTGAAAAGCCCGCGCCATCCACCCATGAGGTCACTCCTGATGAGCCATAAACCTGCGCATTTATTATTGGTCGATGACGATCCGGGATTGCTGAAACTGCTTGGCCTGCGCCTGACCAGCGAAGGCTACAGTGTGGTCACGGCGGAGAGTGGCGCTGAAGGATTACGGGTACTGAATCGCGAAAAAGTAGATTTAGTCATCAGCGATCTGCGGATGGATGAAATGGACGGTATGCAGCTGTTTGCTGAAATCCAGAAAGTGCAACCGGGAATGCCAGTAATTATTCTTACCGCGCATGGTTCTATTCCTGATGCCGTTGCTGCAACACAGCAGGGCGTGTTCAGTTTTCTCACCAAGCCTGTCGATAAAGATGCGCTATATCAGGCAATTGACGATGCGCTGGAACAATCCGCGCCAGCCACCGATGAACGCTGGCGCGAGGCGATTGTCACCCGCAGCCCGCTGATGCTGCGTTTGCTGGAACAGGCGCGGCTGGTGGCGCAATCAGACGTTAGCGTTTTGATTAACGGCCAGAGCGGCACCGGGAAAGAGATTTTCGCCCAGGCTATCCACAACGCCAGCCCGCGCAACAGCAAGCCATTTATTGCTATTAACTGTGGCGCATTACCCGAGCAATTGCTGGAGTCGGAGCTATTTGGTCATGCGCGTGGCGCGTTTACTGGCGCTGTCAGCAATCGCGAAGGTTTATTCCAGGCGGCGGAAGGCGGTACGCTATTTCTCGATGAGATTGGCGATATGCCTGCACCGTTGCAGGTCAAACTGCTGCGCGTGTTGCAGGAGCGTAAAGTGCGCCCGCTGGGTAGTAACCGCGATATTGATATCGACGTGCGGATTATTTCTGCCACTCACCGCGACCTGCCAAAAGCGATGGCGCGCGGGGAATTCCGTGAAGACCTCTATTACCGCCTCAACGTTGTCAGCCTGAAAATTCCGGCTCTGGCAGAGCGCACAGAAGACATTCCGCTACTGGCAAATCACCTGTTGCGCCAGGCGGCAGAGCGACATAAACCGTTTGTCCGCGCGTTCTCCACCGATGCAATGAAACGCCTGATGACCGCTAGCTGGCCGGGTAATGTACGCCAGTTGGTCAACGTGATTGAACAGTGCGTGGCGCTGACCTCATCTCCGGTGATTAGCGATGCATTAGTAGAGCAGGCGCTGGAGGGCGAAAACACGGCGCTGCCAACCTTTGTTGAGGCACGTAATCAGTTTGAACTCAACTATTTGCGTAAGCTGCTGCAAATTACCAAAGGCAACGTCACCCACGCGGCGAGAATGGCGGGGCGCAACCGGACAGAATTTTATAAACTGCTTTCCCGACACGAGCTGGATGCAAACGATTTCAAGGAATGAATTGGCGTTATGTGTTACGTTTAGCAGATCAAAAGACAGGCGACCTTTTCAAGGAATAGCATGAAAAAGATTGATGCGATTATTAAACCCTTCAAGCTGGACGATGTTCGCGAAGCACTGGCTGAAGTCGGCATTACCGGCATGACGGTCACTGAGGTGAAAGGTTTTGGCCGCCAGAAAGGCCATACCGAGCTGTACCGCGGCGCGGAGTATATGGTGGATTTTCTGCCGAAAGTGAAAATTGAGATTGTCGTACCTGACGACATTGTCGATACCTGTGTCGATACCATTATTCGCACGGCGCAAACCGGCAAAATCGGTGACGGTAAAATCTTCGTCTTTGACGTGGCACGGGTCATTCGTATCCGTACCGGTGAAGAAGACGACGCGGCAATTTAAACCGCGTCAAGGGTTGCCGGATGTTTCCATCCGGCAACATCAAATCACAGCACCTTATGCGGGCCAAAGCATTCGTAATGAATGTTTTCCTGCTTCACGCCCAGATCCACTAACTGTTTCGCGGCAAACTGCATGAAGCCAACCGGGCCGCAGAGATAGAACTGCATTGTCGGATCGCTGAACGCACCTTCCAGTTTGCTCAAATCCATCAGACCTTCGCTATCAAACTGACCTTTAGCGCGATCGGCTTCGCTCGGCTGACGATACCAGGTGTGCGCGGTAAAGCGCGGCAGTGCTTGCCCCAGTTCCTTAACTTCATCGGCAAAGGCGTGAACATCGCCATTTTCTGCCGCATGGAACCAGTTCACTTGTGCTGTGTGGCCAGCTTTTGCCAGCGTGTCGAGCATTGCCAGCATTGGCGTTTGACCGACACCGGCAGAGATTAACGTCACTGGTGTGTCATCTGCGACAGCCATAAAGAAATCACCTGCTGGAGCAACCAGTTTCACGACATCGCCAACATTGGCGTGATTGTGCAGCCAGTTGGATACCTGCCCACCCTCTTCGCGTTTCACCGCAATACGATAGCTTTTGCCATCCGGTTTGCGAGTCAAAGAGTACTGACGAATTTCCTGATGCGGGAAACCTTCCGGCTTCAGCCAGACGCCGAGATATTGCCCCGGACGGTATTCTGCCACTGCGCCACCGTCGACCGGCTCCAGTTCGAAGCTGGTGATAAGTGCGCTGCGCGGTGTTTTAGCCACAATGCGGAAATCGCGAGTACCTTCCCAGCCACCGGCTTTGCTGGCGTTTTCGTTATAGATTTCCGCCTCGCGATTGATAAATACATTAGCCAGTACGCCATAGGCTTTACCCCACGCGTCCAGCACTTCCTGGCCCGGGCTGAACATTTCGTCCAGCGTCGCCAACAGGTGTTCACCGACAATGTTGTACTGTTCCGGTTTGATCTGGAAGCTGGTGTGCTTCTGCGCGATTTTTTCTACCGCTGGCAGCAGCGCAGGCAGGTTTTCAATATTACTGGCGTAGGCGGCAATAGCGTTAAACAGGGCTTCACGTTGATCGCCATTGCGCTGGTTACTCATGTTAAAAATTTCTTTGAGTTCTGGGTTATGAGTAAACATACGGTCGTAGAAATGGGCGGTTAACTTTGGTCCCGTTTCCACCAGTAAAGGGATGGTGGCTTTTACTGTAGCGATGGTTTGAGCGTCAAGCATATGGTCTTCCTTTTTTTGCATCTTAATTGATGTATCTCAAATGCATCTTATAAAAAATAGCCCTGCAATGTAAATGGTTCTTTGGTGTTTTTCAGAAAGAATGTGATGAAGTGAAAAATTTGCATCACAAACCTGAAAAGAAATCCGTTTCCGGTTGCAAGCTCTTTATTCTCCAAAGCCTTGCGCAGCCTGAAGGTAATCGTTTGCGTAAATTCCTTTGTCAAGACCTGTTATCGCACAATGATTCGGTTATACTGTTCGCCGTTGTCCAACAGGACCGCCTATAAAGGCCAAAAATTTTATTGTTAGCTGAGTCAGGAGATGCGGATGTTAAAGCGTGAAATGAACATTGCCGATTATGATGCCGAACTGTGGCAGGCTATGGAGCAGGAAAAAGTACGTCAGGAAGAGCACATCGAACTGATCGCCTCCGAAAACTACACCAGCCCGCGCGTAATGCAGGCGCAGGGTTCTCAGCTGACCAACAAATATGCTGAAGGTTATCCGGGCAAACGCTACTACGGCGGTTGCGAGTATGTTGATATCGTTGAACAACTGGCGATCGATCGTGCGAAAGAACTGTTCGGCGCTGACTACGCTAACGTCCAGCCGCACTCCGGCTCCCAGGCTAACTTTGCGGTGTACACCGCGCTGCTGGAACCAGGCGATACCGTTCTGGGTATGAACCTGGCGCATGGCGGTCACCTGACTCACGGTTCTCCGGTTAACTTCTCCGGTAAACTGTATAACATCGTTCCTTACGGTATCGATGCTACCGGTCATATCGACTACGCCGATCTGGAAAAACAAGCCAAAGAACACAAACCGAAAATGATTATCGGTGGCTTCTCTGCATATTCCGGCGTGGTGGACTGGGCGAAAATGCGTGAAATCGCTGACAGCATCGGTGCTTACCTGTTCGTTGATATGGCGCACGTTGCGGGCCTGGTTGCAGCTGGCGTCTACCCGAACCCGGTTCCTCATGCTCACGTAGTGACTACCACCACTCACAAAACCCTGGCGGGTCCGCGCGGCGGCCTGATCCTGGCGAAAGGTGGTAGCGAAGAGCTGTACAAAAAACTGAACTCTGCCGTTTTCCCTGGTGGTCAGGGTGGTCCGTTGATGCACGTAATCGCCGGTAAAGCGGTTGCTCTGAAAGAAGCGATGGAGCCTGAGTTCAAAACTTACCAGCAGCAGGTCGCTAAAAACGCTAAAGCGATGGTAGAAGTGTTCCTGGAGCGCGGCTACAAAGTGGTTTCCGGCGGCACTGATAACCACCTGTTCCTGGTTGATCTGGTTGATAAAAACCTGACTGGTAAAGAAGCTGACGCCGCTCTGGGCCGTGCTAACATCACCGTCAACAAAAACAGCGTACCGAACGATCCGAAGAGCCCGTTTGTGACCTCCGGTATTCGCGTGGGTACTCCGGCGATTACCCGTCGTGGCTTTAAAGAAGCCGAAGCGAAAGAACTGGCTGGCTGGATGTGTGACGTGCTGGACAGCATCAATGATGAAGCGGTTATTGAGCGCATCAAAGGTAAAGTTCTCGACATCTGCGCACGTTATCCGGTTTACGCGTAAGCGAAACGGTTAATCTGTTGAAAAAAGGCTTCCTTCGGGAAGCCTTTCTACGTTATCGCGCCATCAAATCTGTCGTAACTGCGCCTCAACATACAAATAGCCAATCCCCAGCACCTGTTGTGCGCGGCTTAATTGCCCAAAGCCAATTTTCGTCGCTTTCACGCTCGGTCCTTCGTCGCGGTCGAACGGGTTAAATCCCGTCTGGCGAATAATGGTATTAAGCCAGTGCTCACCAAAGGCACAACTGCGACCGTACAACCAAATCTGATTAATATTGAGGATGTTGAGGAAGTTATACAGACTCAAACCAATGGCATTGGCAGAGCGATCAACCCAGCTGGTGATCCACGGTTCTCCACTCTGCCAGGCAGCGATTAACTGCGCTGTTGTCAGTTTTTCAGGAGCAAGCTGAGTATTAACCGGTTGTGATTTTAGCCATACCCGCGCCTGTTTTTTTAATGCGCTTAACGAGGCGACGGTTTCCAGGCAGCCGTAACGTCCACAGTCGCAGACGACGCCATCCGGATTAACGATGGTGTGACCAATCTGTCCGCTACCATACAAACAGCCGCGATAAATTTGCTCGTTAATCACGAACGACGAGCCAATGCCGTAATCAACGTTGATCACGCAGAAATCCCGTTCCTGCGAATTATTTTGCCATTTCTCCGCCAGCGCCAGCATCACGCAGTCATTATCGACCATCACCCGAATGCCGAGCTTCTCTTCCAGCAGATACTTTACCTCAACCGGCGTTGTCCACGGCGCTTGCGGCATGGTTTGCGACACGCCGGTCACCGGATCAACCTGACCGTGGATTGCCAGCGCCAGGTTGATGGTACGGTCCGGCCACAATTTACGGTGGCGATGCCAGCATTTTTCGATTTCGGACAGCAGCGCCTGCGGCGTCGGTGCATCAATCTGTAAATACTCAAATTCACCTTTCGGACTTAAACAAGCATTAGCAACCTGACACTCAATACTGGTGGGCGTCACGTTCAGGCACAGCGTCCAGTCACCTTCCGGTGCAATCAGCCATGTACCGCTACTATGCCCGCGCGTCTGGCTTTCATCGTCGATATTCACCACCCGTTTTTCGCTTTCCAGTTCCTGCAAAATATTACTGACCGCCGGAATCGAAATTTGCGCCAGCCGGGCCAGGGTTGATTTATTGGCGCGCTTTTGCCGGTACAGCAGTTCCAGAATCACGCATTTGTTATGGTGGCGAATCTGTTGATTATTAATGCAGGCTCTCATCTTCACTAAACCTTGTTTAGTTAATTGCGTGATTATTCCGCGAAAACATTGCCAGATTGTTCAATACACTGCCACAAATCTTTTAATTCAGTATGTCTTGTTAATATTGAGGGCACCATGACTCCAGTAAAAGTGTGGCAAGAGCGCGTTGAGATCCCGACCTATGAAACCGGGCCGCAGGATATACATCCCATGTTCCTGGAAAATCGCGTTTATCAGGGATCGTCCGGCGCGGTTTATCCCTACGGCGTGACCGATACGCTGAGCGAGCAGAAAACCCTGAAATCCTGGCAGGCGGTGTGGCTGGAAAACGACTATATCAAAGTGATGATCCTGCCGGAACTGGGCGGTCGGGTGCATCGCGCGTGGGATAAAGTGAAACAGCGCGATTTTGTCTATCACAATGAAGTCATTAAACCGGCGCTGGTGGGGCTGCTGGGACCGTGGATCTCCGGCGGGATTGAGTTTAACTGGCCGCAACACCATCGCCCGACCACCTTTATGCCCGTTGATTTCACCCTCGAAGCCCATGAAGACGGCGCACAGACGGTGTGGGTAGGCGAAACGGAGCCGATGCATGGTTTACAGGTGATGACAGGTTTCACCCTGCGTCCTGACCGGGCGGCACTGGAAATCGCCAGCCGCGTCTATAACGGCAACGCCACGCCGCGTCATTTCTTGTGGTGGGCCAACCCGGCAGTGAAAGGGGGTGAAGGGCATCAGAGCGTCTTCCCGCCGGATGTAACGGCGGTGTTTGATCACGGCAAACGGGCCGTCTCTGCTTTCCCCATCGCCACCGGCACTTACTACAAAGTGGACTACTCCGCCGGAGTGGACATTTCTCGCTATAAAAATGTGCCTGTTCCAACCTCATATATGGCTGAAAAATCACAGTACGATTTTGTTGGCGCGTGGTGTCACGATGAAGATGGCGGTTTGCTGCACGTTGCCAACCACCATATTGCGCCAGGTAAAAAACAGTGGAGTTGGGGACACAGTGAATTTGGCCAGGCGTGGGATAAGAGTCTGACTGACAATAACGGCCCGTATATCGAACTGATGACCGGCATTTTTGCGGATAATCAGCCCGATTTTACCTGGCTTGATGCTTATGAAGAGAAGCGTTTTGAGCAGTATTTCCTGCCTTATCATTCTCTGGGCATGGTGCAAAATGCCTCCCGCGATGCGGTGATAAAACTCCAGCGTAGTGAGCGGGGGATTGAGTGGGGGCTGTATGCCATCTCTCCGTTGAAAGGATACCGCCTGGCGATCCGCGAAATCGGCAAATGCAACGCGTTACTCGATGATGCCGTGGCCCTGACACCAGCGACCGCCATCCAGGGCGTGTTGCACGGTATCAATCCTGACAGACTGACCATTGAACTCTCCGATGCCGACGGCAATATTGTACTGAGTTATCAGGAACATCAGCCGCAAGAGCTGCCGTTGCCGGACGTCGCCAAAGCGCCACTGGCAGCACAAGACATTACCAGTACAGATGAAGCCTGGTTTATCGGTCAGCATCTGGAGCAATATCATCACGCCAGCCGTTCACCGTTCGATTACTACCTGCGCGGCGTGGCGCTGGATCCGCTGGATTATCGCTGTAATCTGGCGCTGGCGATGCTGGAATATAACCGCGCAGATTTCCCGCAAGCGGTGGCGTATGCCACTCAGGCTCTGAAACGCGCACATGGGCTGAACAAAAATCCGCAGTGCGGACAGGCGAGCTTGATTCGCGCCAGTGCTTACGAACGTCAGGGGCAATATCAACAAGCCGAAGAGGATTTCTGGCGTGCGGTCTGGAGCGGCAACAGTAAAGCCGGTGGCTATTATGGTCTGGCACGGCTGGCGGCGCGTAATGGTCACGTCGACGCTGGTCTGGATTTTTGCCAACAAAGTCTTCGCGCCTGCCCAACCAATCAGGAAGTGCTTTGCCTGCATAATCTGCTGCTGGTGTTAAGTGGTCGTCAGGACAACGCGCGTTTGCAGCGTGAGAAACTGCTGCGTGATTATCCGCTGAACGCCACTCTGTGGTGGCTGAACTGGTTCGATGGTCGTAGCGAATCAGCCCTCGCGCAGTGGCGCGGTCTGTGTCAGGGACGCGACGTTAACGCCCTGATGACCGCCGGGCAACTGATTAACTGGGGAATGCCCACCCTGGCGGCAGAGATGCTGAACGCACTGGACTGCCAGCGCACGCTGCCGCTTTATCTGCAGGCGAGTTTATTGCCGAAAGCTGAACGCGGCGAACTGGTCGCAAAAGCCATTGATGTCTTCCCGCAGTTTGTCCGTTTCCCGAATACGCTGGAAGAAGTGGCGGCGCTGGAGAGTATTGAAGAGTGCTGGTTTGCCCGTCATTTATTGGCCTGCTTCTACTACAACAAGCGTAGCTACGGCAAAGCCATTGCCTTATGGCAACGTTGCGTAGAGATGTCGCCGGAGTTTGCCGACGGCTGGCGCGGGTTAGCGATCCATGCGTGGAATAAGCAACACGATTATGAGCTGGCCGCGCGTTATCTTGATAATGCTTATCAGCTTGCGCCGCAGGATGCACGTCTGCTTTTCGAACGGGATTTGCTGGATAAGTTAAGTGGAGCCACACCGGAGAAACGACTGGCGCGTCTGGAAAATAATCTGGAAATTGCGCTGAAACGCGACGACATGACCGCAGAACTGCTCAATTTGTGGCATCTCACGGGTCAGGCAGACAAAGCGGCGGACATTCTCGCCACGCGCAAATTCCACCCGTGGGAAGGCGGGGAAGGGAAGATCACCAGTCAGTTTATCCTCAACCAGTTATTACGCGCCTGGCAGCATCTTGATGCCAGAGAGCCGCAGCAGGCCAGCGAACTGCTTCATGCCGCGCTGCATTATCCGGAGAATTTAAGCGAAGGCCGTTTACCGGGGCAAACTGATAACGACATCTGGTTCTGGCAGGCGATATGCGCCAACGCGCAGGGCGATGAAACTGAAGCGATGCGTTGTTTACGTCTGGCGGCGACTGGCGATCGCACCATTAACATTCACAGTTATTACAACGATCAGCCGGTTGATTATCTCTTCTGGCAAGGGATGGCGCTGCGACTGCTGGGCGAACAACAAACCGCACAGCAACTGTTTAGTGAAATGAAACAGTGGGCGCAAGAGATGGCGAAAACCAGTATCGAAGCGGATTTCTTTGCCGTCTCGCAACCTGACTTGTTGTCGCTGTATGGCGATTTACAACAGCAGCATAAAGAAAAATGCCTGATGGTGGCGATGCTGGCGTCCGCGGGACTCGGGGAGATTGTGCACTATGAATCTGCTCGCGCTGAATTGACGGCGATTAATCCGGCCTGGCCGAAAGCGGCATTATTCACCACTGTGATGCCTTTTATTTTTAACTACGTTCACTAAACCCTATTAACTGTAATATTTGAGCGGCACGCGCTGCCGCTCATCACAAAATAATTAGAATAAGCCGTTGTTAATAAAAACCCTACAGGAGGCTCTATGCCTAAAAAAATGAGAACAACCCGTAATCTATTATTAATGGCTACGCTATTAGGTAGCGCACTATTTGCCAGGGCTGCGGACAAAGAAATGACCATTGGCGCAATATACCTTGATACCCAGGGATATTACGCTGGCGTGCGTCAGGGCGTTCAGGATGCGGCAAAAGATTCTTCAGTACAGGTACAGTTAATTGAAACTAACGCCCAGGGTGATATTTCGAAAGAAAGTACCTTTGTTGATACCCTCGTGGCGCGTAATGTCGATGCCATTATTTTATCGGCAGTGTCTGAAAATGGCAGTAGCCGTACCGTTCGTCGCGCCAGTGAAGCGGGTATTCCGGTGATTTGCTACAACACCTGTATTAATCAAAAAGGTGTCGATAAATATGTCTCGGCGTATCTGGTCGGCGATCCGCTGGAATTTGGTAAAAAACTGGGTAATGCTGCCGCCGATTATTTTATTGCCAACAAAATTGACCAGCCGAAAATTGCCGTTATCAATTGCGAAGCCTTTGAAGTTTGTGTGCAACGACGTAAAGGGTTTGAAGAAGTATTAAAAGCCCGTGTTCCCGGCGCGCAAATTGTCGCTAATCAGGAAGGGACTGTTTTAGATAAAGCGATTTCCGTTGGTGAAAAACTAATTATCTCCACGCCGGATCTCAACGCCATTATGGGGGAATCGGGCGGAGCGACACTCGGCGCGGTAAAAGCGGTACGTAATCAAAATCAGGCCGGAAAAATTGCTGTTTTCGGTTCGGATATGACCACTGAAATTGCTCAGGAGCTGGAAAACAATCAGGTGCTGAAAGCGGTGGTGGATATTTCCGGTAAGAAAATGGGCAATGCTGTTTTCGCGCAAACTTTGAAGGTTATCAATAAACAAGCCGACGGTGAAAAAGTGATTCAGGTGCCTATCGATCTCTATACCAAAACGGAAGACGGTAAACAGTGGCTGGCAACGCACGTTGATGGTCTGCCCTAATCGCTGATTCGCAGAGGTCCCTATGTTCACGGCAACAGAGGCAGTCCCGGTAGCAAAAGTGGTGGCAGGAAATAAGCGTTATCCCGGCGTCGTTGCGTTGGATAACGTTAACTTCACGCTCAATAAAGGCGAAGTTCGTGCGCTGTTAGGCAAAAACGGCGCGGGCAAATCGACCCTCATTCGAATGCTTACCGGTAGCGAACGTCCGGATAGCGGTGATATCTGGATTGGCGAGACGCGACTGGAAGGTGACGAAGCTACGTTGACTCGCCGTGCCGCTGAACTGGGGGTACGCGCGGTTTATCAGGAGTTAAGTCTGGTGGAAGGGCTGACGGTGGCGGAAAACCTCTGCCTCGGTCAATGGCCCCGCCGCAACGGCATGATTGATTACCCGCAAATGGCGCAGGATGCCCAACGTTGCTTACTGGCGCTGGGCGTTGACGTTAGTCCTGAACAACTTGTTTCAACACTAAGCCCGGCGCAAAAGCAGCTGGTGGAAATTGCGCGGGTGATGAAAGGCGAGCCGCGCGTGGTCATTCTTGATGAACCTACCAGTTCGCTTGCCAGTGCGGAAGTTGAACTGGTGATCAGCGCGGTTAAAAAGATGTCGGCACTGGGCGTGGCGGTGATTTATGTCAGCCACCGGATGGAAGAAATTCGCCGCATTGCCTCCTGTGCCACCGTTATGCGCGATGGTCAGGTGGCGGGCGATGTGATGCTCGAAAACACCTCCACGCATCATATTGTGTCGCTAATGCTCGGGCGCGATCACGTTGATATTGCGCCGGTTTCCCCTCAGGAAATTGTCGATCAGGCCGTGCTGGAAGTCCGTGCGTTACGCCATAAGCCCAAGCTGGAGGATATCAGCTTTACGCTCCGTCGTGGCGAAGTACTCGGCATTGCTGGCCTGCTGGGGGCAGGGCGCAGTGAATTGTTGAAAGCCATAGTTGGGCTGGAGACGTATGAACAGGGCGAAATTGTTATCAACGGCGAGAAAATCACGCGCCCCGATTACGGCGACATGCTGAAACGCGGCATTGGCTATACGCCAGAAAACCGCAAAGAAGCGGGGATCATTCCCTGGCTGGGCGTTGACGAAAATACAGTGCTGACCAATCGGCAAAAAATCAGCGCCAACGGCGTACTGCAATGGTCCACCATCCGCCGCCTGACCGAAGAGGTGATGCAGCGGATGACGGTCAAGGCTGCCAGTAGCGAAACGCCCATCGGCACGCTTTCTGGCGGCAATCAGCAAAAAGTGGTGATCGGTCGTTGGGTCTATGCCGCCAGCCAGATTTTGTTGCTCGACGAGCCAACGCGTGGCGTCGATATCGAAGCCAAACAGCAGATTTACCGTATTGTCCGCGAGCTGGCTGCCGAAGGAAAAAGCGTGGTGTTTATCTCCAGTGAAGTGGAGGAGTTGCCGCTGGTGTGTGACCGCATCCTGTTATTACAGCACGGTACGTTCTCGCAGGAGTTTCACTCGCCGGTCAATGTGGATGAGCTGATGTCCGCCATTCTGTCTGTGCACTGATGAATTTTACCGAGGAACCTGAAGATGTCTGCTTCGTCATTACCATTGCCGCAGGGCAAGAGCGTCTCGCTCAAACAATTTGTCAGTCGCCATATTAATGAGATCGGTTTGCTGGTGGTGATCGCCATTCTTTATCTGGTCTTTTCTCTGAACGCGCCGGGTTTTATCTCATTGAATAACCAGATGAACGTGCTGCGCGATGCCGCCACCATTGGGATTGCCGCCTGGGCGATGACGCTGATTATTATCTCCGGTGAAATTGATGTCAGCGTTGGGCCGATGGTGGCTTTTGTCTCGGTGTGCCTGGCATTTTTGCTGCAATTTGAAGTTCCGCTGGCGATAGCTTGTCTGCTGGTGTTGCTGTTAGGCGCGCTGATGGGAACGCTGGCCGGGGTGCTGCGCGGCGTGTTTAACGTGCCAAGTTTTGTTGCCACGCTGGGTTTATGGAGCGCCCTGCGCGGAATGGGGCTGTTTATGACGAACGCCTTGCCAGTGCCGATTGACGAAAACGAAGTGCTGGACTGGCTGGGGGGACAATTTCTCGGTGTGCCGGTATCCGCGCTGATCATGATGGTGTTATTTGCGCTGTTTGTGTTCATTAGCCGCAAAACCGCCTTCGGGCGCTCGGTTTTTGCTGTTGGCGGTAATGCCACTGCAGCACAGTTGTGCGGTATTAACGTTCGTCGGGTACGCATTCTTATTTTTACCCTTTCGGGATTATTAGCAGCGGTGACCGGCATTTTGTTGGCGGCGCGCCTCGGGTCCGGTAACGCAGGTGCCGCAAACGGTCTGGAGTTTGACGTCATCGCCGCGGTCGTGGTTGGCGGTACGGCGCTTTCCGGTGGTCGCGGTTCCCTGTTCGGTACATTGCTTGGTGTGCTGGTGATTACGCTAATCGGTAACGGTCTGGTGCTGCTCGGGATTAACTCCTTTTTCCAGCAGGTGGTACGCGGCGTCATCATCGTGGTGGCGGTGCTGGCGAATATCTTGCTGACCCAGCGTAGCAGTAAAGCGAAACGCTAAACCTTAACGCCCCTGGCGCGGGTGCGGCAGGGATGACAATTAATCGTATTGTTAATGAGGGATTTATGAAAACGATGCTGGCAGCTTATTTACCAGGAAATTCGACCGTCGATCTGCGGGAAGTTGCGGTGCCGACGCCGGGGATTAACCAGGTACTGATCAAAATGAAATCCTCCGGGATTTGCGGAAGTGATGTCCACTATATCTATCATCAACACCGTGCCACGGCAGCGGCACCCGATAAACCGTTATACCAGGGATTTATCAACGGTCATGAACCGTGCGGGCAGATTGTGGCGATGGGGCAAGGCTGCCGCCATTTTAAAGAGGGCGACCGTGTGCTGGTGTATCATATTTCTGGCTGTGGTTTTTGCCCGAACTGCCGTCGCGGCTTTCCTATCTCTTGTACTGGCGAAGGAAAAGCGGCTTACGGCTGGCAGCGTGACGGCGGCCATGCTGAATACCTGCTGGCGGAAGAAAAAGATCTGATCCTGCTGCCGGACGCGCTGAGCTATGAAGATGGTGCGTTTATCAGTTGCGGCGTTGGTACAGCGTATGAAGGGATTTTGCGCGGCGAAGTTTCCGGTAGCGATAACGTGCTGGTGGTCGGTCTGGGGCCGGTCGGCATGATGGCGATGATGCTGGCGAAAGGTCGCGGTGCAAAAAGGATCATCGGCGTTGATATGCTGCCGGAACGTCTGGCGATGGCGAAACAGTTAGGGGTGATGGATCACGGCTATTTAGCAACCACCGAAGGTCTGCCGCAGATTATCGCCGAACTCACCCACGGTGGCGCGGATGTTGCGCTCGATTGTTCCGGTAATGCCGCAGGTCGCTTACTGGCGTTGCAATCCACTGCTGACTGGGGACGGGTGGTTTACATCGGGGAAACCGGAAAAGTGGAGTTCGAGGTTAGCGCCGATCTGATGCACCATCAACGGCGGATTATTGGCTCCTGGGTGACCAGTCTATTCCATATGGAAAAATGCGCCCACGATTTAACGGACTGGAAACTGTGGCCGCGTAATGCCATTACCCATCGCTTCTCACTGGAACAGGCAGGAGATGCCTATGCGCTGATGGCGAGCGGTAAATGCGGGAAAGTTGTGATTAACTTCCCGGATTAAGGAGTCAGCGGATGACCATCTATACCTTATCTCACGGGCCGCTAAAGCTGGACGTTTCTGACCGGGGCGGCGTCATCGAAGGCTTCTGGCGTGACGCGACGCCGCTCTTACGTCCCGGTAAAAAAAGCGGTGTGGCAACCGATGCCTCTTGTTTTCCGCTGGTGCCGTTTGCAAACCGGGTGAGCGGCAATCGTTTTGTCTGGCAGGGGCGTGAGTATCAACTGCAACCGAATGTTGAGTGGGATGCGCACTATCTGCACGGCGACGGCTGGCTGGGGCAGTGGCAATGTGCCTCGTGCAGCGAAGATAGCTTGTGTCTGGTGTATGAACATCGCAGCGGTGTTTATCACTATCGGGTAAGTCAGGCGTTTCATTTAACGGCAGATACGCTGACGGTGACGCTCTCTGTCACCAATCAAGGGGCAGAGACGCTGCCATTTGGTACCGGCTGGCATCCTTATTTTCCGTTGTCACCACAAACGCGGATTCAGGCGCAGGCGAGCGGTTACTGGCTGGAACGGGAGCAGTGGCTGGCGGGTGAGTTTTGCGAGCAGCTACCGCAAGAGCTGGATTTCAACCAGCTCGCGCCGTTGCCGCACCAGTGGGTGAACAATGGCTTTGCCGGATGGAATGGTCAGGCCCGCATCGAGCAGCCGCAGGAGGGTTATGCCATCATCATGGAAACGACGCCACCTGCACCATGTTATTTCATCTTTGTTTCCGACCCGGCGTTTGATAAAGGATATGCGTTTGATTTCTTCTGTCTGGAACCGATGAGCCATGCGCCGGATGACCATCATCGCCCGGAAGGGGGTGATCTCATTGCGCTTGCACCAGGGGAATCAACAACTTCAGAGATGTCGTTGCGGGTTGCGTTACTGTAATTTATAAAATGCCGGATAAGGCGTTCACGCCGCATCCGGCATCTTTCCTAACGCCGATCGAGAGAAATTGCCCCCGGCCCGGTAATTGCCAACAGCAGGAATGCGCCAGCGATACTGACATTCTTCCAGAAATTAATCATATTTGGCCCAATCGCATCGCCGGTCATATCCCAGTAATGGTGACCAATTACCGCTGTACCCAGCGTGTAGAAAATAAACAGCACCGCCAGCGGACGGGTGAAAAAGCCAAGCACGATTAATATCGCGGCGGGCACTTCCATAACTACCGCAATAATCGCTGCCAGCATCGGCATCGGCGCGCCCAGCGAGGCCATATATTGGACCGTACCGTCAAAGCCCATCATTTTGGGAAAACCAAAAATAATGAAAATTAAGACCACGGCGATACGGGCAATTAATAACAAAACGGGGCGGGCAGCTCCAAAATCAAAATAACGTAGTGTGTTCATAACCAATCCCTTTGCAAGATAATGTGATTTAAACGTAATACACACTCTGGTACCTCGCCATGCCCCAGGCGTTGAGATATTCGCTAATTATCCTGGTTACAGTGATTTAAGCGCGATGTCCTCTTCTGTCAGCCGTTTCGCATCAAACGTTTTGCCGCTCTGGATCCATTTGCGGATTGTGCGAATCTCACGGCCCTGATTCAGCGTGACTGCACCGATAAGCACGCCGTTTTGCAGATTAAACCAAATCGCCTTCTGAGTTTCCGGGTTGCCACGACAAAGCCAGTCATCGCCATGCATATCGCCAATAAACTGTAAGTTATCACTGTACTGATCGCTCCAGAACCACGGCGGCGGCAGTCGCGGAAGCGGTAGCCCCAACATTGCGGCAGCGGCAATTTGCGCCTGGTTATTGGCGTTTTCCCAGCTTTCGCAGCGGTGTAGTGCACCATTATCAAGACGAGTGATTGCCACATCGCCACCGGCAAAGATCGCGGGATCGCAGGTGCGGCAAGCCTCATCAATGACAATGCCATTGGTAGTATCAAGGTTGGCCTCGCGAGCCAGTTGCTCGTTGGCGCTGATACCAATACCGTAAATCACCACATCGGCCTGAAGCGTCTCGCCACTTTGCAGCGTCAGTTCTACTTTTTCACCATCGACCACATGTTCAATGGCATTATTGAGCAGAATGCGCACACCAGCCTGTTGATGGCGCTGTAAAAGATAGCGTTGCACGGGCGGTGGTGCATTACGGCCCATGACGGTTGCCGCCAGTTCAATCACTGTCACCTTACATCCGCGCTGCGTGGCGCTGGCCGCCAGTTCCAGACCAATAGTTCCGGCACCGACAATTACGACTGACCGTTCTGGCTGCAGAACTTCTCGCAGACTGGCGGCATCACCGGCATGGCGCAAGGTAAAGCAGCGTTCTCCCAGTGCATCAAGCAACGGCAGCGGTCGAGCTGCCGCGCCGGTTGCTATAAAAAGCTGATCCCAGTGCCAGCTTTCGCCGTTGGCTAACACTAACTCTCGTGTGTCGCGACCCAATGTTTTGATGGTTACACCGGAATGCAGATGAACATTGTTTTCCTGCCACCAGTGAGCGGGTAACACAGACTGCAACTGTGGGGAATCTTCCAGCAACATGGATTTCGAGAGCGGAGGGCGTTCATAAGGAAGATGTTGCTCATCGGAAAACAGATGCAGCTCACCGGTGAACCCTTGCTGGCGTAGCGAGGCCGCAGCCATTGCCGCCGCTTGCCCACCACCGACAATAATGATCGTTTTTTCTTTCATCGTACTTCCTTAAAGATCCAGCCCAGCCGCTACGTGGCGAATGCCGCGAATCGCTAAACCCGCATCAGCGTTGATCATCACACCGCTTAATGCGCGATTATTGCGCCGTGATGCCAACATCACATACGGACCCGTAAAATCAGCCGGTTGCGGGAAAAATTGCAGCGGTAAAATGGCGGCAATTTTCTCCGGCGTCAGAGACTGCATTATCGAGGTTTCACTTTGCCCGAGCGCCTGTGGGCCGCGCAGGTCGCTGGCCATACCACAAGGGCCGACGCCATTCACCCGTACTTTCGGAGCCAGTTCATAAGCCAGTTGGCGAATAAGCCCGGTTGCGGCATGTTTACTGGCGGTGTACAGCGGGCCACCGCCGCCGGGATACCAGGCGGCATTTGATAGTGTGAAAATCATGCTGCCTTCACCGGCGATTAACGCCGGAGCGCAGGCTTTTGCACCCAGCAGGTAACCGAGTACGTTGACGTTAAACAGCTCGTGGAAGCCGGTTTCGAGCGTCTCTGCGGGAGTATTAACCAGTGAGGCATTGTGATCCCAGATGCCCGCATTGCCGATAAAACAATCCAGCTTGCCGGAACGAGTCAGGATCTGATCGACCGCGCGTTGATAATCGGCATAGCAGGTCACGTTACCTTCCACCGCCAGAATATGTTCGCCAAATCGCTGACGCAGACTGGCGACTTTTGCCGCCGACAGTTCCAGCGTGGCAACCTGCGCGCCTTCTTCGATAAATCGCTCGACCAGCGCCAGGCCTAATCCCGATCCGCCGCCGGTAATAAAGATGGACTCGTTATGCAGATCGCTCATGGCTGCGCCTCCGGTAAGTCGATGAAGATGTCACCACCTTCAACGTGTACTGGATAAGTGGTTAGCGGATCGGTGGCGGGCAGGCATAACGCTTTCCCCGTTTTCAGGCAAAAACTGGCGGCGTGCAGCGGGCACTCCACCGTGGCGTCATCTTCCAGATACCCTTCTGACATCGACGCATTACCATGGCTGCAACGATCGTTAATGGCATAAAACTCGCCGCCTACGTTGAACAGGGCGATGATGGGCGAGGTATCGATCCGGAGAGCCTCACCCTCCGGCACATCCGCAACGGGACACGCATAAATTCGATTCATCAGAACAGTACACTCAGGTTATGGGAGGAGATGACCGCTTGATCCAGGACGATATCCCGTTCCAGCAAGCGCCAGTTCCCGTCCTCCAGACGGCGAACTTTGTCGAAACGCGTTCCAACATAGAATGTTTCATCGCGCTCTTTTTGTGCCCGATAAAGTAGATAATTCACCCTCACGGCAAATACGTTTGGGATGTCGGTTTCGCTTACCTGGCAGTTGCTGATTAAGTGACGAGTGCGTGACGGCGGTTCTTCTGCCCAGGCCATGCCGGTTTCCAGACGGGCGATTCGCCGTTCCAGCTGGTCTTTGGTGTCATTAAAAATCCAGGTTGTCGGCGGTTGAACGCCTTTGCGGCGGTCGCGCGTTTGTGCGTTAACCGTGGTGCGCATGGTGTAACGAATCTCTTCGTCGAGCTGTGCCAGCCAGTCACGAAATTTCCAGTCATCCAGCAGACTGGCTTCGTGAAAGAGAAACTGGCTAATGCGGTGATGTAACTCTAGTGAAACTTGCGCACTCATTTCATCACCTCCTGCTGGTAAGCGGCGGTTTTATCGAGCACTTCCTGCCAGCTTTCGCTACTCAGAAGATCGGCCCAGCGTTGGTACATTCCACGAGCGGCCGTTTCTGAGAAGATATAGTTAGTAATGCCTGGAATGCCGTCGTCGCGACGCTTTTCCTGACCAAGCCCCATTTCCAGACACAGTTTGCTGTTGCGGGCGCGGTGGCCTTTCAGCAATTTCTGGATTTCACACCAGTTCTCCGAGTCATCCTGCTCGAGAAAACCAGCAGGACCAAAAGCACGAGTGGCGCTGTTTTCAAAAGCGGCTTTAACTTCATCGGAGGCGGCTTTGTCAGTAATACAGAACGCCCACACTTCGACTTGATCAGGGCCGCGCGGATGCCAGACGCGGAGCGTGGCAGTGCCGTTGAGCCATGAAAGCGTGGGGAAAATATTGTTATGGCCCGCCAGGCGTAGGGCGCGAACTTCACCTAAACGTTGTTCTGCTTCGGCATAGGTTTCGCGGTAATAGCTGGAAACCGCGCCATCGACCCAGACATTAGCATCCGGTTTTTCAGTAAAGAAGAAACCGCTACCGTGACCGTCCTGACCAAATTGCAGCGCATCTTTGGCGGTTTCCCACACCGGGCGGGCGGTTTGTCCATCACCGAGACGCTTATCGCTGCCATCATCTTTCGCCCCTAATACCTGAACGGCAGAAGCATGGCTGAACAGAGCATGATATTGGTCACTGGCGAACTGCTCTGCCGGGAATTTCCAGTTGCAGTTGATCACCCACTTTTGTACGCCGCCGACAATTTCGGTGCCGCCTTCGCGACGATCCAGCATGCCATCCAGATACCAGGCAATGTCACCAAGGTAATCACGCAGGCCCGGTGCGCTGGTATCCCAGTTGCCAAAAATCAGCCCTTTGTAACTCTCCACACAAGGAACTTCGTTTAGTCCCCAGTGGGATTTACACAACCCTTGTGGGTAGGCGCGAGGTTCCAGCGGTACATCGATCAACTCGCCGTTAATGCCATAAGACCAGCCGTGATACGGGCAGGTAAAGGCGCGCGTGTTGCCGCAATCTGCATAACTCACACGCATGGCCCGGTGGCGGCATTGGTTGAGAAACGCCTTGATGCTGCCGTCTTTCTGGCGCACCACGACAACCGCATCTTCTCCCATGTAGGTGTTAAAGAAATCACCGGGTTTTGGGATCTGGCTTTCGTGGGCGAGAAATAGCCAGCAACGACCGAAAATGCGCTCAAGCTCCAGTTGGTAAATGTCCGGGTCGGTATAAATACGCGGAGTGACCCGACCGTTTTGGGTGTCAATCAGTTGGTAAATGTTCAAATCTGAGGGTGTGGTCATATTTTTTAATCCTGAAAGATAAGATGTATTGACCTTCTATTTTTGTGCCATAAGGATGTTGCTGGTTGGTTGCTGATATGTGAAATAGTTAATTTCTACCAGCTGAGACGTTTTTTCGATAACAAGGGGAAGGTGATGGAACTACGACATTTACGCTATTTCGTCGCAGTGGCGCAGGCACTGAACTTTACCCGTGCGGCGGAAAAACTGCATACCTCACAGCCTTCGTTAAGCAGCCAGATCCGCGATCTTGAAAACTGTGTCGGTGTTCCGTTGCTGGTGAGGGATAAGCGCAAAGTCGCGTTGACGGCGGCGGGAGAATGTTTTCTCCAGGACGCGCTGGCAATCCTCGAACAAGCGGAAAATGCCAAATTACGGGCGCGGAAAATTGTTCAGGAAGACAGACAATTAACCATTGGCTTTGTGCCATCGGCGGAAGTGAATTTACTGCCAAAAGTATTACCGATGTTTCGTCTCAGACAGCCAGACACCTTAATTGAGCTGGTGAGTTTAATCACCACGGAACAGGAAGAAAAAATTCGCCGTGGTGAACTCGACGTCGGCTTAATGCGCCATCCTGTTTATAGCCCGGAGATTGATTATCTGGAGCTTTTTGACGAACCATTAGTGGTGGTGTTACCGGTTGATCACCCTTTAGCACATGAAAAAGAGATCACTGCCGCGCAACTGGATGGCGTGAATTTCGTCAGTACTGATCCGGCGTATTCCGGTTCGCTTGCGCCGATCGTTAAAGCGTGGTTTGCGCAAGAAAACAGCCAGCCAAATATCGTCCAGGTGGCAACGAATATTCTGGTGACCATGAATCTGGTGGGGATGGGGCTGGGCGTCACTTTGATACCCGGTTATATGAATAATTTTAATACCGGCCAGGTGGTATTTCGACCCATTGCCGGAAATGTGCCTTCCATTGCTTTACTGATGGCGTGGAAGAAAGGGGAGATGAAGCCGGCATTACGCGATTTCATCGCCATTGTGCAGGAACGTTTGGCAAGCGTAACGGCATAATTACGCATTATTTTTGCAACATGCGTCGCGGATCGCAGTTTTTTAGTGCTTGTGAACTGGTGTTACAGACATCGGGAAGCAGGCTCGAATATTCTTATTTTTCAACTTGCACCAACATTCGATTAACCCCAGACTAACGCCTCCTGACGGGAGGGACTCATGGTTTTGCAATCCACGCGCTGGTTGGCGCTCGGCTATTTCACATACTTTTTTAGTTACGGCATTTTTCTACCTTTCTGGAGCGTCTGGCTTAAAGGGATTGGTTTAACGCCAGAAACCATCGGCCTGTTATTGGGGGCAGGTCTGGTTGCCCGTTTTCTCGGGAGCTTGCTCATCGCGCCCCGCGTCAGCGATCCTTCTCGCCTGATTTCCGCCTTGCGCGTGCTGGCACTGCTGACACTTCTCTTTGCTGTCGCCTTCTGGGCGGGGGCGCACGTAGCGTGGCTGATGCTGGTGATGATTGGCTTTAACCTCTTTTTCTCACCGCTGGTACCGTTGACCGATGCACTGGCGAATACGTGGCAAAAGCAGTTCCCGCTTGATTACGGCAAAGTGCGATTGTGGGGCTCGGTAGCGTTTGTCATTGGCTCGGCGCTGACGGGCAAACTGGTCAGTATGTTTGATTATCGGGTGATCCTCGCGCTGTTGACGTTGGGCGTGGCATCCATGCTGCTCGGCTTTCTCATCCGTCCGACGATTCAGCCACAAGGGGCAAGCCGCCAGCAGGAGAGCACCGGTTGGTCTGCGTGGTTGGCGTTGGTTCGCCAGAACTGGCGCTTTCTGGCCTGCGTTTGTTTATTGCAGGGGGCGCATGCGGCCTATTACGGTTTTAGCGCCATTTACTGGCAGGCTGCTGGCTACTCGGCCTCGGCGGTGGGCTATTTGTGGTCGCTGGGCGTGGTGGCGGAAGTCATTATCTTTGCGCTGAGTAATAAACTTTTCCGCCGTTGTAGTGCACGCGATATGCTGTTGATCTCAGCGATTTGCGGCGTAGTGCGCTGGGGCATTATGGGAGCAACTACGGCGTTGCCGTGGTTGATAGTGGTGCAAATTCTGCATTGTGGCACCTTCACGGTCTGCCACCTGGCCGCCATGCGCTATATTGCCGCTCGCCAGGGTAGCGAAGTCATCCGTTTACAGGCGGTTTACTCTGCCGTCGCGATGGGCGGCAGTATTGCGATCATGACCGTTTTCGCCGGTTTCCTGTATCAATATCTGGGCCACGGCGTGTTCTGGGTGATGGCGCTGGTGGCGCTTCCGGCAATGTTTTTGCGCCCGAAAGTTGTTCCCTCATGCTGATTCGAGCATTTTGCGGATCTGCTCCTGTTGATGTGTTGTCAACGTCAGGTCCGTATAGATCAGCGGTGGTGAAAAGAGCGGTAACGGCATGGTATAAGGAGCAATAATCAGTGCCGCGCTGCGCGGAGCGCCTGTCTGCAAAAATACCTTTACCGACATATGTTTAATATTGAGCGGCAGTAACGTTAGTTCGCGTAGCTGCTGCTCAATCTGCGCTTCTCGCTCGCTATCATTCCCGGTCAGTAGAATAATCTGTTTCTCATGCAGGTCGTTTTCCTGCATTAGCCAGGCACCGAAAATCACCGCGACCAGACCGCTTTCCTCATCAGAAAGATGGACGCCGTATTCACTTTCAAATCCGGCCAGCGCCGCGCGGGTGGTGCGCACCAGGCGTGGATACAGGCGGGCGAACTCTTCCGGCAGGGTGTTATCAATACCGATGGCAAACAAACTGCGATTTAACGCCTGGGCGAGGTGGGTATAAAGCTGATCGCACAACCCCTGTTCATCATAAAAACGAACATTTCCCAGCTCACGAAAGTGGTTTACCAGACGTTTGATAGACTTACGCAGTTGTCTGTCCCGCTGATGCGCATCCCGCAGTGGATCGGGAACCCGCAACATGGAAAAAAGTAATGCCATAAACAGTGGCTCATCAGGCGGTACAGGCTGGAGCGCCCGACGCTGCCAGTGGCGTCCAATTTCCTGCGCTACCTGAAATTCAAGGCAGGATTCCGCCCAGCGACGTTGGAGCGGATTAAACTGAGGCGTAATTCCAGCGTGGTGTTGCAGCAAACAATATTGCAGATACAGACACAGGAAATGAATATCGCGCGTTTCAAAGCGTTTTTGCAGCCGTCGGGAGCAGAGATTCACTAACGCTTGTAGATTGGTATCGTCGTAAAAGTTACGCGCAATTCCGCGTCGCTTCAGTTCACTCTTCAGGGCGGGGGTGAAATGGCTGGTAATAAATGACGGACACAGACGGAAACCACGTCGTAGCCAGTGAAATAAACACAAACGTTGGTTAAGCACTGTACCTTCAACCCGGTAGCTACCGTCATAACCAGTAGTCAGTGTGAGTTGATGATAGCGCAGGATCTCACGTCCTGTTTCGCTGATATCAAGACTGGCAATATCATCATCCACACCATTAAGCTCGCTGAAAGTTGCCGTGGTGGCGGTCAACCCCGGCTGAAAGAGTGTCAGCAAGATCTGGCAGCGGCGCTGGGGAGCCGAAAGGACAGATGGTGGAGCAAGCGTAGGCATCATCTGTAGATCTCCCATAAGCATAATTGATAAGAATAGCTAAAGTTTGCTCAGGGAAATGGCGAAGGGAATGCTAATCATCAGAAATGTTGGCAAGCGTCACAGAATTTTTCTCATCTTAAACTGTTCTGACCAGTGGATTAGCATGTCTTAAGGTGGTTTTGTGAATGATTATCGTGCTAGCGATCATGGGTTAGTTCTGCGGATTCAACGCGCTAAGGATAAAATCCACCATCTGTTCGCGATAAACATCGCCGTGACGATCGGAAAAAGCATCAATGTGTTCGCCATCCGGGATTAGGATCAACCGTTTTGGCTCTTTTGCCAGGCTATACAACTTTTCGCTGTGCTGCCATGGGATAACGTGATCAGCTTTACCGTGAATGAGTAAAAGCGGGATCGGGCTGACGCTGGCGATGTAATTTTCGCCGCTGTAACTCTCATCAAGTAAGTAGCCACTGCCGGGAATCATCTGGTTGGCGATGGTCGCATAAGAGGCAAATGTGGAGTCGAGGATCACCGCACGTATGCCTTCACGATCACCCTGACCAATAACATCAAGAATATTCGCCCCGCCAATACTCTGCCCGAACAGCACCAGCCGTTGTGGGTTTACATCACTGCGATGGCGCACCACATTGATGGCGCTTTGCGTATCGTCTAATAACCCTGCCTGAGAAGGTTTTCCTTTTGATTTACCGAATCCACGATAATCAAACATAAAAACATTGAAATTACGCTCGGGTAACCAACTGACCAGCGGCCAGTGGGCGGACATATTTCCGGCATTGCCGTGAGCATGAATAATGGTAGCAATGGCGTTATCAGCAGGGCCCGTCGAAGAAGGGATAAACCAGCCTTGCAGATGAGTACCGTCCTTAGCCGTAAATTCGACGGATTCCGCCGACCAGGGTTCGGGACCGTAGATTTTGTCGTCAGGGTAATAGAAAAAATTGATGGCGATGCGCGGTATTAAATAAATGCAGAAGGCAACAACAAAGAGAATAAACAGAATTTTGAGAACGCGTTTGTTCACTGGCAGCGCCATAACCTTTCCTTGCGACTTCTTTATCATCCATTAATCGGGGAAAGATGGTGGGAGAGTGGCGAAAGAAAGTAAAGCGGTGAGGAAGTATTTCGGAATAGCGCCTGAAAGGCGAGGGCGGGTGAGTGACATCACCCGCCAGAGTCATTAACGCTTCAGGGCGTCGCTTAACTCGTCACGCATGTTCGCCAGCATGGCTTTAACAACGCGCGGGTTACCAGCAACGATGTTACCGGTCAGCATGTAGTTATGACCACCGGTGAAGTCGCTGACGATGCCGCCCGCTTCACGAACCAGCAGCTCGCCTGCCGCGAAATCCCACGGACGCAGACCGATTTCAAAGAAACCGTCAACGCGACCCGCAGCAACGTAAGCCAGATCCAGCGCCGCAGAACCGGTACGACGGAAGTCTGCACATTCGTTGAACAGTTTGCCGACGATGTTGATGTAGGTGGTGGCGTACTGTTTTGCTTTGAACGGGAAGCCGGTCGCCAGAATAGTACCGTCGAGATCGCGAGCGGTGCTGCCGCGCAGACGGTAGCCGTTCAGCTGTGCGCCCTGACCGCGAGTGGCGGTGAACAGTTCGTTACGCATAGGATCGTAAACCACAGCAACTTCGGTGCGGCCTTTGATACGAACGGCGATAGATACCGCGAAGTGCGGCAGACGTTTGATAAAGTTGGTAGTGCCATCCAGTGGATCGATAACCCATTGAACATCCTGATCAGTACCTTCAAGTTCACCGCTTTCTTCGGTGATGATGGTGTGCTGTGGGTAAGATTTACGAATCGTGTCGATAATCACCGCTTCGGCTGCTTTATCTACGTTGGTCACGAAGTCGTTACTGCCTTTCTGGCTCGCTTCTACAGCGTCCGGGGTTTCATAGTTTTTGGCAATTAAATTACCCGCCTTGCGCGCTGCGCGCACGGCGATGTTCAGCATCGGATGCATCGGTCTCTCTCACTGGATGTTAAAGAACGGGAAAACGGCGCAGAGTATAGCAGCGAGATCGGCATCTGTCTTCGTTTTATGATAAGATGCGCGAATAATCTTTAGACGAAGAAAGACAATGCTGCAAAATATTCGAATTGTGCTGGTGGAGACGTCACACACCGGCAATATGGGTTCTGTTGCCCGTGCCATGAAAACAATGGGATTAACCAATCTGTGGTTGGTTAATCCACTGGTGAAACCTGACTCCCAGGCGATTGCCCTGGCAGCAGGGGCCAGCGATGTGATTGGTAATGCTCAAATCGTCGATACGCTCGACGAAGCGTTAGCCGGTTGTAGCCTGGTGGTGGGTACCAGCGCACGCTCGCGCACGCTGCCGTGGCCGATGCTCGACCCGCGCGAATGCGGTCTGAAAAGCGTCGCTGAAGCGGCAAATACCCCGGTGGCGCTGGTTTTTGGTCGCGAGCGCGTCGGCTTGACCAATGAAGAGTTGCAGAAATGCCATTATCATGTCGCGATTGCCGCTAACCCGGAATACAGTTCGCTGAACCTGGCGATGGCGGTTCAGGTTATTGCCTATGAAGTGCGCATGGCCTGGCTTGCAACTCAGGAAAATGGCGAACAAGTCGAGCATGAAGAGACGCCGTATCCGCTGGTCGATGATCTGGAGCGTTTTTATGGTCATCTGGAACAAACGCTGCTGGCAACCGGTTTTATCCGTGAAAACCATCCGGGGCAGGTGATGAATAAATTGCGTCGTTTGTTTACCCGTGCGCGCCCGGAAAGCCAGGAATTGAATATCCTGCGCGGGATTCTGGCTTCTATAGAGCAGCAGAATAAAGGTAATAAGGCCGAATAACAGTGGTTGCCTGATGCGACGCTTAACGCGTCTTATCAGGCCTGCAGTGCACAGAGCCTCAGGTCGGATAAGGCGTTCACGTCGCATCCGACAACAGGTACAAACGCCACGATAAAAAAATGGCACTGAAGGTTAAATACCCGACTAAATCAGTCAAGTAAATAGTTGACCAATTTACTCGGGAATGTCAGACTTGACCCTGCTATGCAATACCCCCACTTTTACAATAAAAAACCCCGGGCAGGGGCGAGTTTGAGGTGAAGTAAGACATGAGACTGACATCTAAAGGGCGCTATGCCGTGACCGCAATGCTTGACGTTGCGCTCAACTCTGAAGCGGGCCCGGTACCGTTGGCTGATATTTCCGAACGTCAGGGAATTTCCCTTTCTTATCTGGAACAACTGTTTTCCCGTCTGCGTAAAAATGGTCTGGTTTCCAGCGTACGTGGACCAGGCGGTGGTTATCTGTTAGGCAAAGATGCCAGCAGCATCGCCGTTGGCGAAGTGATTAGCGCCGTTGACGAATCTGTAGATGCCACCCGTTGTCAGGGTAAAGGCGGCTGCCAGGGCGGCGATAAATGCCTGACCCACGCGCTGTGGCGTGATTTGAGCGACCGTCTCACCGGTTTTCTCAACAACATTACTTTAGGCGAACTGGTTAATAACCAGGAAGTGCTGGATGTGTCTGGTCGTCAGCATACTCACGACGCGCCACGCACCCGCATACAAGACGCGATCGACGTTAAGTTACGCGCTTAATTTAACCGTCCTGTTTCGTGTTGCATCTGCGTTGACTGCACATACTCACTCCGGTCACTTACTTATGTAAGCTCCCGGAGATTCGTAAGTTTGTCAACTTGCTGAAACCCGAAATAGTTAGGTTAAAGATAACAAGATATTAGAATCAGGCCGGGGCGTATCGCGCTCCGTAAACACGGTCGTACATCCAGCCGGTAGCCTGGTTCCTTGCATTGAGTGATGTACGGAGTTTATAGAGCAATGAAATTACCGATTTATCTCGACTACTCCGCAACCACGCCGGTGGACCCGCGTGTTGCCGAGAAAATGATGCAGTTTATGACGATGGACGGAACCTTTGGTAACCCGGCCTCCCGTTCTCACCGTTTCGGCTGGCAGGCTGAAGAAGCGGTAGATATCGCCCGTAATCAGATTGCCGATCTGGTCGGCGCTGACCCGCGTGAAATCGTCTTTACCTCTGGTGCAACCGAATCTGACAACCTGGCGATCAAAGGTGCAGCCAACTTTTATCAGAAAAAAGGCAAGCACATCATCACCAGTAAAACCGAACACAAAGCGGTACTGGATACCTGCCGTCAGCTGGAGCGCGAAGGTTTCGAAGTCACCTACCTGGCACCGCAGCGTAATGGCATTATCGACCTGAAAGAACTGGAAGCAGCGATGCGTGACGACACCATCCTCGTTTCCATCATGCACGTAAATAACGAAATCGGCGTGGTGCAGGATATCGCGGCTATCGGCGAAATGTGCCGTGCTCGCGGCATTATCTATCACGTTGATGCAACCCAGAGCGTGGGCAAACTGCCTATCGACCTGAGCCAGTTGAAAGTTGACCTGATGTCATTCTCCGGTCACAAAATCTATGGCCCGAAAGGGATCGGTGCGCTGTATGTGTGCCGTAAACCGCGCGTACGCATCGAAGCGCAAATGCACGGCGGCGGTCACGAGCGCGGTATGCGTTCCGGCACTCTGCCTGTTCACCAGATCGTCGGTATGGGCGAAGCCTATCGCATCGCAAAAGAAGAGATGGCGACCGAGATGGAACGTCTGCGCGGCTTGCGTAACCGTCTGTGGAACGGCATCAAAGATATCGAAGAAGTTTACCTGAACGGTGACCTGGAACACGGCGCGCCGAACATTCTCAACGTCAGCTTCAACTACGTTGAAGGTGAGTCGCTGATTATGGCGCTGAAAGACCTCGCGGTTTCTTCAGGTTCCGCCTGTACGTCAGCAAGCCTCGAACCGTCCTACGTGCTGCGCGCGCTGGGGCTGAACGACGAGCTGGCACATAGCTCTATCCGTTTCTCTTTAGGTCGTTTTACTACTGAAGAAGAGATCGACTACACCATCGAGTTAGTTCGTAAATCCATCGGTCGTCTGCGTGACCTTTCTCCGCTGTGGGAAATGTACAAGCAGGGCGTGGATCTGAACAGCATCGAATGGGCTCATCATTAATCGGTATCGGAATCAGGAGAATTTATAATGGCTTACAGCGAAAAAGTTATCGACCATTACGAGAATCCGCGTAACGTGGGTTCCTTTGACAACAACGACGAGAACGTCGGTAGCGGCATGGTGGGTGCACCGGCCTGTGGCGACGTGATGAAGTTGCAGATTAAAGTCAACGATGAAGGTATCATTGAAGACGCGCGTTTTAAAACTTACGGCTGCGGTTCCGCTATCGCCTCCAGCTCCCTGGTCACCGAATGGGTGAAAGGGAAGTCTCTCGACGAAGCGCAGGCGATCAAAAACACCGATATTGCTGAAGAACTTGAACTGCCGCCGGTGAAAATTCACTGTTCTATTCTGGCAGAAGACGCGATCAAAGCCGCCATTGCGGACTATAAAAGCAAACGTGAAGCAAAATAAGAGTTGAGGTTTGGTTATGTCGATTACACTGAGCGACAGTGCAGCAGCGCGAGTAAATACCTTTCTGGCTAACCGCGGCAAAGGGTTTGGCCTGCGTCTGGGCGTGAGAACCTCCGGATGTTCAGGTATGGCTTATGTACTGGAATTTGTTGACGAACCGACGCCGGAAGACATCGTGTTTGAAGACAAAGGCGTGAAAGTCGTGGTCGATGGCAAAAGCCTGCAATTTCTGGACGGTACGCAGCTGGACTTCGTAAAAGAAGGCCTGAACGAAGGGTTTAAATTCACCAACCCGAACGTTAAAGATGAGTGTGGTTGCGGCGAAAGCTTCCACGTTTGATGCGCATACCGATAACCCCACCGTGGTCGCCTGCGCGTGGGGTTTGTTTTACCTGATTCGCCGTTATCGCGGCGGATCGCAGCCCTGAGAATGTTATGGATTACTTCACCCTCTTTGGCTTGCCTGCCTGTTATCAACTCGATACCCAGGCGCTGAGCCTGCGTTTTCAGGATCTACAACGTCAGTATCATCCTGATAAATTCGCCAGCGGAAGCCAGGCGGAACAACTCGCCGCCGTACAGCAATCTGCAACCATTAACCAGGCCTGGCAAACGCTGCGTCATCCGTTAATGCGCGCGGAATATTTGCTTTCTTTGCACGGTTTTGATCTCGCCAGCGAGCAGCATACTGTGCGCGACACCGCGTTCCTGATGGAACAGCTGGAACTGCGCGAAGAACTGGACGAGATCGAACAGGCGAAAGATGAAGCGCGGCTGGAAAGCTTTATCAAACGTGTGAAAAAGATGTTTGATACCCGCCATCAGTTGATGGTTGAACAGTTAGACAACGAGACGTGGGACGCGGCGGCGGATACCGTGCGTAAGCTGCGTTTTCTCGATAAACTGCGAAGCAGTGCCGAACAACTCGAAGAAAAACTGCTCGATTTTTAATTTCTGGAAGCTAAACATGGCCTTATTACAAATTAGTGAACCTGGTTTGAGTGCTGCGCCGCATCAGCGTCGTCTGGCGGCCGGTATCGACCTGGGCACAACCAACTCGCTGGTGGCGACAGTGCGCAGCGGTCAGGCCGAAACGTTAGCCGACCATGAAGGCCGTCACCTGCTGCCGTCTGTTGTTCACTATCAACAGCAAGGGCATTCGGTGGGTTATGACGCGCGTACTAACGCAGCGCTCGATACCGCCAACACCATTAGTTCTGTTAAACGCCTGATGGGGCGCTCGCTGGCTGATATCCAGCAACGCTATCCACATCTGCCTTATCAATTCCAGGCCAGCGAAAACGGCCTGCCGATGATTGAAACGGCGGCGGGGCTGCTGAACCCGGTGCGCGTTTCTGCGGACATCCTCAAAGCACTGGCGGCGCGGGCAACTGAAGCCCTGGCAGGCGAGCTGGATGGTGTCGTTATCACCGTTCCGGCGTACTTTGACGATGCCCAGCGTCAGGGCACCAAAGACGCGGCGCGTCTGGCGGGGTTGCATGTTCTGCGCTTACTTAACGAACCGACCGCTGCGGCTATCGCCTACGGGCTGGATTCCGGTCAGGAAGGCGTGATCGCCGTTTATGACCTCGGTGGCGGGACGTTTGATATTTCCATTCTGCGCTTAAGTCGCGGCGTGTTTGAAGTGCTGGCAACCGGCGGTGATTCCGCGCTCGGCGGCGATGATTTCGACCATCTGCTGGCGGATTACATTCGCGAGCAGGCGGGCATTCCTGATCGTAGCGATAACCGCGTTCAGCGTGAACTGCTGGATGCTGCCATTGCGGCCAAAATCGCGCTGAGCGATGCGGACTCCGTGACCGTTAACGTTGCGGGCTGGCAGGGCGAAATCAGCCGTGAACAATTCAACGAACTGATCGCGCCACTGGTAAAACGAACCTTACTGGCTTGTCGTCGCGCGCTGAAAGACGCGGGTGTAGAAGCTGATGAAGTGCTGGAAGTGGTGATGGTGGGCGGTTCTACTCGCGTGCCGCTGGTGCGTGAACGAGTAGGCGAATTTTTCGGTCGTCCACCGCTGACTTCTATCGACCCGGATAAAGTCGTCGCTATTGGCGCGGCGATTCAGGCGGATATTCTGGTGGGTAACAAGCCGGACAGCGAAATGCTGTTGCTGGATGTGATCCCGCTGTCGCTGGGCCTCGAAACGATGGGCGGCCTGGTGGAGAAAGTGATTCCGCGTAATACCACTATTCCAGTGGCGCGCGCTCAGGATTTCACCACCTTTAAAGATGGTCAGACGGCGATGTCTATCCATGTAATGCAGGGTGAGCGCGAACTGGTGCAGGACTGCCGCTCGCTGGCGCGTTTTGCGCTGCGTGGTATCCCGGCGCTACCGGCTGGCGGTGCGCATATTCGCGTGACGTTCCAGGTCGATGCCGACGGTCTTTTGAGCGTGACGGCGATGGAGAAATCCACCGGCGTTGAGGCATCTATTCAGGTCAAACCGTCTTATGGTCTGACCGATAGCGAAATCGCTTCGATGATCAAAGACTCAATGAGCTATGCCGAGCAGGACGTAAAAGCCCGTATGCTGGCAGAACAAAAAGTAGAAGCGGCGCGTGTGCTGGAAAGTCTGCACGGCGCGCTGGCTGCTGATGCCGCGCTGTTAAGCGCCGCAGAGCGTCAGGTCATTGACAATGCTGCCGCTCACCTGAGTGAAGTGGCGCAGGGCGATGATGTTGACGCCATCGAACAAGCGATTAAAAACGTAGACAAACAAACCCAGGATTTCGCCGCTCGCCGCATGGACCAGTCGGTTCGTCGTGCGCTGAAAGGCCATTCCGTGGACGAGGTTTAATATGCCAAAGATTGTTATTTTGCCTCATCAGGATCTCTGTCCTGATGGCGCTGTTCTGGAAGCTAATAGCGGTGAAACCATTCTCGACGCAGCGCTGCGTAACGGTATCGAGATTGAACACGCCTGTGAAAAATCCTGTGCTTGCACCACCTGCCACTGCATCGTTCGTGAAGGTTTTGACTCACTGCCGGAAAGCTCAGAGCAGGAAGACGACATGCTGGACAAAGCCTGGGGACTGGAGCCGGAAAGCCGTTTAAGCTGCCAGGCGCGCGTCACCGACGAAGATTTAGTGGTCGAAATCCCGCGTTACACTATCAACCATGCGCGTGAGCATTAACAGAGGTTAGTATGGGACTTAAGTGGACCGATAGCCGCGAAATTGGCGAAGCACTGTACGATGCGTATCCCGATCTTGATCCGAAAACGGTTCGATTCACCGATATGCATCAGTGGATTTGCGATCTGGAAGATTTCGACGACGACCCGCAGGCATCCAACGAAAAAATCCTCGAAGCGATTTTGTTGGTCTGGCTGGACGAAGCCGAATAATTTCCGCGTCATGCTTCACGCCGCAGATGCGTTGGCTGCGCTCGTTCACCCCAGTCACATAGTTATCTATGCTCCTGGGGCTTCACTCACTTGCCGCGTGATTCGGCCTTTTGGCCTCACCCCTTTGGGGCCAGCGCAAGCGCTGTTCAAAACGCAATGCGTTTTGTCCTGCAACGCGAATCATTTAGCGGAAAAATCCTGGGGCTGCCAACTGGCGGCCCTTTTACAAAGAAGGATAACTAAAATGACAGAAGCGATGAAGATTACCCTCTCTACCCAACCTGCCGACGCGCGCTGGGGAGAAAAAGCAACTTACAGCATTAATAATGACGGCATTACCCTGCATTTGAACGGGGCAGACGATCTGGGGCTGATCCAGCGTGCGGCGCGCAAGATTGACGGTCTGGGCATCAAGCATGTTCAGTTAAGCGGTGAAGGCTGGGATGCGGATCGCTGCTGGGCATTCTGGCAAGGTTACAAAGCCCCGAAAGGCACGCGTAAAGTGGAGTGGCCGGATCTGGACGATGCCCAGCGTCAGGAACTGGATAACCGTCTGATGATCATCGACTGGGTGCGTGACACCATCAACGCACCGGCGGAAGAACTGGGGCCATCGCAACTGGCACAGCGTGCTGTTGATCTGATCAGCAATGTCGCGGGCGATCGTGTGACTTACCGGATCACCAAGGGCGAAGATCTGCGTGATCAAGGTTATATGGGGCTGCACACGGTCGGACGCGGTTCAGAACGTTCTCCGGTATTGCTGGCGCTGGATTACAACCCAACTGGCGATAAAGAAGCGCCAGTGTACGCGTGCCTGGTTGGTAAAGGCATCACCTTTGATTCCGGCGGCTACAGTATCAAACAGACCGCATTTATGGACTCGATGAAGTCGGACATGGGCGGCGCGGCAACGGTTACCGGGGCGCTGGCGTTTGCCATTACGCGCGGACTGAACAAGCGCGTGAAGCTGTTCCTCTGCTGTGCGGATAACCTGATCAGCGGCAACGCGTTCAAACTGGGCGATATTATTACCTATCGCAACGGTAAAAAAGTTGAAGTGATGAACACTGATGCGGAAGGGCGTCTGGTGCTGGCCGATGGCCTGATTGATGCCAGTGCGCAGAAACCGGAACTGATCATTGATGCGGCGACCCTCACCGGGGCGGCGAAAACTGCGCTGGGTAATGATTATCACGCGCTGTTCAGTTTTGACGATGCGCTTGCCGGTCGCTTGCTGGCGAGTGCCGCGCAGGAGAATGAACCGTTCTGGCGTCTGCCGCTGGCGGAGTTCCACCGCAGCCAGCTGCCGTCTAACTTTGCCGAACTGAACAATACCGGAAGCGCGGCGTACCCGGCAGGCGCGAGCACGGCGGCGGGCTTCCTGTCGCACTTTGTTGAGAACTATCAGCAAGGCTGGCTGCATATCGACTGCTCGGCGACTTACCGTAAAGCGCCGGTTGAACAGTGGTCTGCGGGCGCGACCGGGCTAGGTGTGCGCACGATTGCTAATCTGTTAACGGCGTAAACGTCTTATTTGGCCTACAAAATTGCGAAAATCCAATAGATTGAGATTCCCTTGTAGGCCTGATAAGCGTAGCGCATCAGGCACTTGTGCCCCGAACGTTGAATGAATTGTGGTTCTTATGTCCGAAACAAAAAACGAACTTGAAGACCTGCTGGAAAAAGCAGCAACCGAACCGGCGCACCGCCCGGCCTTTTTCCGTACTCTACTGGAATCCACCGTCTGGGTGCCTGGTACGGCGGCGCAGGGCGAGGCTGTGGTTGAAGATAGCGCGCTTGATTTACAGCACTGGGAAAAAGAAGACGGGACCAGCGTCATTCCTTTTTTCACCTCGTTAGAAGCACTTCAACAGGCGGTTGAAGACGAACAGGCATTTGTCGTAATGCCCGTTCGCACATTGTTTGAGATGACCCTTGGCGAAACGCTCTTCCTTAATGCCAAACTGCCGACCGGTAAAGAATTTATGCCGCGTGAAATCAGTTTGTTGATTGGTGAAGAAGGAAATCCGCTGAGCAGCCAGGAAGTACTGGAGGGCGGTGAGTCGCTGATATTATCGGAAGTCGCAGAGCCACCAGCACAAATGATTGATTCACTCACCACCTTATTTAAAACTATTAAGCCGGTGAAGCGTGCTTTTATTTGTTCAATTAAAGAGAACGAAGAGACACAGCCTAATTTACTTATTGGCATTGAAGCCGATGGTGATATCGAAGAAATTATTCAGGCGGCGGGAAGTGTAGCGACCGATACATTACCTGGCGATGAACCCATCGATATTTGTCAGGTGAAAAAAGGGGAAAAAGGAATTAGCCACTTTATTACCGAACATATTGCGCCATTCTATGAACGTCGCTGGGGTGGCTTTTTGCGTGACTTTAAACAGAACCGGATAATCTAAAATATGCCGCCCCAAAGGGCGGCATTCGGGCTTACTTGCTGCTCTGAAGTTTGTTAACCACCAGTAAATTGTTACCGGAGAGACTCCGGTTATTATTTACCTCGGTTAACAGCGCACCAGAAACAATAAGTACGATACAAAAGCACCGTATCTTCATTGTGCGGTCCATGCGAAGACCGCATCACGACAGCACCACTGGCGATATTGCCGCGATAGCAAGCACTGTGGGGTGTCTGCATTTACGGTCATGGAACATCCTTTCCTAAAGCCAGCGCCCGTTTGCGAGACGGCGAAAAGGGCCGTCACGAATAATACTCTCATGTTTGAATAATTACTCTGTTTATTATCTTGACATAGCCAGGCATAAAAGAGAGTATTTCAACACTGTGGGGTGCCTGCGTTGCTCCAGCAACACAAGTCAACCAGCTGGAAAGGCCGCGAACCAGACCAGCAATAAAAAACCGCCAAATTCGGCGGTTTTTTATTGCCTGTAAAAAGCTTATTTCAATGGCTCAACCGGTAAATCTGCCCGTGCGCCCCATTCACTCCATGCGCCGTCGTACAGTTTCACGTTTGGCACATCAAGTGTCGCGAGTGCCAACAAAACCACGGCTGCCGTTACACCAGAGCCGCAGCTGACGATAATCGGTTTGTCATAGCTGACGCCGCGACCAAAAAATATCGCATCCAGTTCATCGGTCGTTTTTAGTTCGCCTTCGCGCACCAGTTCCGTCCACGGAACGTTCAATGCACCGGGAATATGTCCGCGACGTAAACCTGGGCGAGGTTCATCAACTTCTGCGTTAAAACGTGCAGCCGGGCGGGCATCAATAATTTGCGCCGTATTTTCATGGCTTGCCAATAACACATCGGTGACTTTCACCACGGCTTCAGGATTAAACGTGGCGTTAAACTCTCCTTCCGGCAGCTCTACTGCACCTTCTTCTAACAGCAGATCATCGCGCTGCCAGCCTGCAAGTCCACCCCCCAGAATCGACACTTTCTCTACACCAAAGGTGCGCAGCATCCACCATGCTCGTGGGGCTGAGAAAAGATTACCTTCGTCATAGACAATCAGGTGCTTATCCTGGTTAACGCCTAATTCACGCATCGCCACGGCGAACGTTTCCGGGCGCGGCAGCATGTGCGGAAGCGGGGAAGTGTGATCAGAAAGCGCTTCGATATCAAAAAACACTGCGCCGGGAATATGTCCATTCAGATACTCCTGAGCAACGTTACGATCTTCCTGTCCAGGCGACGCCATGCGGGCATCAATAATCTGAATTTCCGGGTCATCAATATGTTCGGCGAGCCAGTCGGCTCCTACAAACCATGTCGTGGACATAGGCATCTCCATTTTTGCCGGGGTTAGGCTAAATTGTCGGATGTTTAGTGAAAGGCGACAAGCAAAAGAGGCTGATTTGGCTGTCTGAGCCACAATTCTCACTAAAATTCGGATTGTATGGGCGTGATACTGAATTACATAACGTAAATTCTCACGCATAATAATTATTCGACGTTGCTAACGGGCCATTGTGGCAGGGATGAAAAATGAAAAAGTTACGCGTAGCCGCCTGCATGCTAATGCTGGCGCTGGCAGGGTGCGACAACAACGATAACGCGCCAACAGCGGTGAAAAAAGATGCGCCTTCTGAAGTTACTAAAGCGGCTTCTTCAGAAAACGTGAGTTCAGCAAAACTTTCCGCGCCGGAGCGACAAAAACTGGCCCAACAGAGTGCCGGTAAGGCGCTGACATTGCTGGATCTCTCTGAAGTTCAACTTGATGGCGCAGCCACGCTGGTGCTGACGTTCTCCATTCCTCTCGACCCGGATCAGGATTTCTCACGCGTTATCCATGTCGTCGATAAGAAAAGCGGCAAAGTGGATGGTGCCTGGGAGCTGTCAGATAATCTTAAAGAGTTGCGTTTACGCCACCTCGAACCGAAACGTGATTTGATCGTCACTATTGGCAAGGAGGTCAAAGCACTCAACAACGCAACCTTCAGTAAAGATTACGAAAAAACTATAACTACCCGCGATATCCAACCCAGCGTCGGTTTTGCCAGCCGTGGTTCGTTGTTACCTGGTAAAGTTATTGAAGGGCTGCCGGTAATGGCGCTCAACGTTAACAATGTTGATGTTAACTTCTTCCGTGTGAAGCCCGAATCTCTGCCTGCATTCATTAGCCAATGGGAATACCGCAATTCGCTGGCGAACTGGCAGTCTGAAAAACTGCTGCAGATGGCGGATCTGGTTTATACCGGACGGTTTGATCTCAATCCTGCGCGTAACACCCGTGAAAAATTATTGCTGCCGCTGGGCGATATCAAACCGCTTCAGCAGGCAGGCGTGTATCTGGCAGTGATGAATCAGGCTGGACGTTACGATTACAGTAATCCCGCGACGCTGTTTACGTTAAGTGATATCGGCGTTTCAGCTCACCGTTATCACAATCGTCTGGATATCTTTACCCAAAGTCTGGAAAACGGCGCGGCCCAGCAAGGAATAGAAGTCTCTTTATTAAATGAGAAAGGGCAGACTCTGACTCAGGCAACCAGTGATGCTCAGGGGCATGTGCAGCTGGAAAATGATAAAAACGCGGCATTACTGCTGGCGCGTAAAGACGGTCAGACAACGCTACTCGATTTAAAACTTCCGGCGCTGGACTTAGCAGAATTTAACATTGCTGGCGCGCCAGGCTATAGCAAACAGTTTTTCATGTTTGGCCCGCGCGATCTTTATCGCCCTGGTGAAACAGTCATCCTCAATGGTTTATTGCGTGATGCAGATGGAAAAGCATTGCCCGATCAACCCATCAAGTTAGACGTGATTAAACCCGACGGGCAGATACTCAGGAGCGTCGTTAGTCAGCCGGAGAATGGCCTCTACCACTTTACCTGGCCACTCGATAGCAATGCGGCAACCGGTATGTGGCATATTCGTGCTAACACGGGCGATAACCAGTACCGGATGTGGGATTTCCACGTCGAAGATTTTATGCCAGAGCGCATGGCGCTGAATCTGACTGGTGAGAAAACCCCGCTAACGCCGAAAGATGAAGTGAGATTTTCCGTGGTGGGGTACTACCTGTATGGTGCGCCTGCTAATGGTAATACTTTGCAAGGGCAACTTTTCCTGCGCCCACTGCGTGAAGCTGTGTCAGCCTTACCTGGTTTCGAATTCGGCGATATAGCTGCCGAAAATCTTTCCCGCACGCTGGATGAAGTTCAGTTGACGCTGGATGATAAAGGGCGTGGCGAAGTTTCTACAGAAAGCCAGTGGAAGGAAACGCATTCCCCATTACAGGTTATTTTCCAGGGTAGTTTGTTGGAATCGGGCGGTCGCCCGGTGACGCGCCGCGCTGAGCAGGCTATCTGGCCTGCCGATGCATTGCCGGGGATCCGTCCGCAGTTCGCCTCGAAATCGGTTTACGATTATCGCACTGACAGCACGGTGAAACAGCCCATTGTTGATGAAGGCAGTAACGCCGCTTTTGACATCGTTTATAGCGATGCGCAAGGCGTGAAAAAAGCCGTGTCGGGCTTGCAGGTGCGCCTGATTCGCGAACGCCGCGATTACTACTGGAACTGGTCAGAAGATGAAGGCTGGCAATCACAGTTTGATCAAAAAGATCTGATTGAAAATGAACAAACTCTGGATCTGAAAGCGGACGAAACCGGCAAGGTCAGTTTCCCGGTAGAGTGGGGCGCTTATCGTCTGGAAGTCAAAGCGCCGAATGAAGCGGTCAGTAGTGTGCGTTTCTGGGCTGGCTATAGCTGGCAGGACAACAGCGACGGTAGCGGCGCAGTGCGTCCGGACCGTGTCACGCTGAAACTGGATAAAGCCAGTTATCGCCCGGGCGACACCATTAAGTTGCATATCGCCGCGCCAACGGCGGGTAAAGGTTATGCGATGGTCGAGTCCAGTGAAGGGCCGCTGTGGTGGCAAGAGATTGATGTTCCGGCTCAAGGGCTGGATCTGACGATTCCGGTCGATAAAACCTGGAATCGTCATGATTTGTATTTAAGTACGCTGGTGGTACGTCTTGGCGATAAATCTCGCTCTGCGACGCCAAAACGCGCAGTTGGGGTGTTGCATCTGCCGCTTGGCGATGAAAACCGTCGTCTCGATCTGGCGCTGGAAACCCCCACCAAAATGCGCCCCAATCAGCCATTAACCGTGAAAATTAAAGCCAGCAATAAAAATGGTGAGATGCCAAAACAGGTGAATGTGCTGGTGTCTGCCGTTGATAGCGGTGTGCTGAATATTACTGATTACGTTACCCCCGATCCGTGGCAGGCGTTCTTTGGTCAGAAACGCTATGGTGCAGACATTTACGATATTTACGGTCAGGTCATTGAAGGTCAGGGGCGTCTGGCAGCTCTGCGTTTTGGTGGCGATGGTGATGAGCTGAAACGTGGTGGTAAACCGCCGGTCAATCACGTCAATATTGTCGCGCAGCAGGCGCTGCCGGTAACGCTCAACGAACAGGGCGAAGGCTCGGTTACACTGCCGATTGGCGATTTTAACGGTGAATTGCGCGTCATGGCGCAAGCCTGGACGGCAGATGACTTCGGTAGCAACGAAAGCAAAGTGATAGTTGCCGCACCGGTGATTGCTGAACTGAACATGCCGCGCTTTATGGCGAGTGGCGATACCTCGCGTCTGACGCTGGATATCACTAATCTTACCGATAAACCGCAAAAACTGAACGTTGCCCTGACCGCCAGTGGTTTGCTTGAACTGGTCAGCGTTTCACCCGCAGCCGTTGAATTAGCGCCAGGTGTGCGTACTACGCTGTTTATCCCGGTGCGAGCATTGCCGGGTTATGGCGATGGAGAAATTCAGGCCACCATTAGCGGGTTAGCGTTACCGGGTGAAACCGTTGCCGATCAGCATAAGCAGTGGAAAATCGGCGTCCGTCCGGCGTTCCCGGCACAAACGGTTAATTACGGTACGGCGTTACAGCCTGGTGAGACATGGGCGATTCCGGCGGATGGATTGCAAAACTTCTCGCCTGTTACGCTGGAAGGGCAATTGTTGTTGAGCGGCAAACCACCGCTGAACATCGCACGTTATATCAAAGAGTTAAAAGCGTATCCGTACGGGTGTCTTGAGCAAACCGCCAGCGGCCTGTTCCCGTCACTTTATACCAACGCAGCCCAACTGCAGGCGTTGGGCATCAAAGGCGACAGTGATGAGAAACGCCGTGCATCGGTCGATATCGGCGTTTCCCGTTTGCTGCAAATGCAACGTGATAACGGCGGCTTTGCGCTGTGGGATAAAAACGGTGACGAAGAGTACTGGCTGACGGCTTACGTGATGGATTTCCTGGTCCGCGCAGGTGAGCAGGGGTACAGCGTGCCGACAGACGTCATTAACCGGGGAAATGAGCGTCTGCTGCGCTATTTACAAGATCCGGGCATGATGTCGATCCCGTACGCGGATAATCTCAAAGCCAGTAAATTCGCCGTACAGTCTTACGCTGCGCTGGTGCTGGCCCGTCAGCAAAAAGCTCCACTGGGTGCGCTGCGTGAAATCTGGGAGCATCGTGCAGATGCCGCTTCTGGTTTACCGCTGCTGCAACTTGGCGTTGCGCTGAAAACCATGGGTGATGCGACGCGTGGTGAAGAAGCAATTGCGTTGGCGCTGAAAACGCCGCGTAATAGTGATGAGCGGATATGGCTGGGTGATTACGGTAGTCCACTGCGCGACAACGCGTTGATGCTCTCCTTGCTGGAAGAAAATAAACTGCTACCCGATGAGCAGAACACTTTGCTGAACACGCTTTCGCAGCAGGCATTTGGTGAACGCTGGCTATCGACCCAGGAAAGCAACGCGTTGTTCCTGGCTGCCCGTACGATTCAGGATTTACCGGGTAAATGGCAGGCGCAAACCTCTTTCTCAGCTGAGCCGCTGACAGGCGAGAAAACGCTAAACAGCAATCTGAATAGCGATCAACTTGCCACCTTGCAGGCGACCAACAGTGGCGATCAGCCGTTATGGCTGCGTGTGGATGCCAGCGGTTATCCGCAATCCGCACCTTTACCGGCGAACAATGTGCTGCAAATCGAGCGTCATATTCTTGGTACTGATGGTAAGAGCAAATCGCTGGACTCGTTACGTAGCGGCGATCTGGTGCTGGTCTGGTTGCAGGTAAAAGCCAGTAACAGCGTGCCGGATGCGTTAGTCGTGGATCTGCTGCCTGCGGGTCTGGAACTGGAAAACCAGAATCTGGCGAACGGGAGCGCCAGCCTGGAGCAAAGTGGTGGCGAAGTGCAGAACTTACTGAACCAGATGCAGCAGGCGAGCATTAAGCACATTGAGTTCCGTGACGATCGCTTTGTGGCGGCGGTTGCCGTTGATGAATACCAACCGGTAACGCTGGTGTATCTGGCGCGGGCGGTGACGCCGGGAACGTATCAGGTACCGCAACCGATGGTGGAATCAATGTATGTTCCCCAATGGCGGGCGACCGGCGCGGCTGAAGATTTGCTGATTGTCAGACCGTAAATGCCTCGCCTGTTAACCAAACGCGGCTGCTGGATAACGCTGGCAGCCGCGCCCTTTCTCCTTTTTCTTGCAGCGTGGGGAGCAGATAAACTCTGGCCTCTACCGCTGCATGAAGTCAATCCCGCACGAGTGGTTGTGGCGCAGGATGGGACGCCGCTCTGGCGCTTTGCCGATGCGGAAGGCATCTGGCGTTATCCGGTAACAATCGAAGATGTTTCTCCACGTTACCTTGAAGCGCTGATCAATTATGAAGATCGCTGGTTCTGGAAGCATCCGGGGGTGAATCCATTCTCGGTGGCGCGCGCAGCATGGCAAGATCTCACTTCGGGAAGGGTTATTTCCGGTGGCAGCACGCTCACTATGCAGGTTGCTCGTTTGCTTGATCCTCACCCCAAAACATTTGGCGGCAAAATTCGCCAGCTCTGGCGCGCGTTGCAACTGGAGTGGCATCTGTCTAAGCGTGAAATTCTTATCTTGTATCTTAACCGCGCTCCGTTTGGCGGTACGTTGCAGGGGATCGGTGCGGCAAGTTGGGCTTATCTCGGAAAATCGCCTGCGAATTTAAGCTATTCCGAGGCGGCAATGCTGGCGGTGTTACCGCAAGCGCCCAGCCGTCTTCGCCCGGATCGTTGGCCGGAGCGTGCCGAAGCCGCGCGTAATAAAGTGCTCGAACGGATGGCTGCGCAAGGTGTGTGGTCCCGTGAGCAGGTAAAAGAGTCAAGGGAAGAACCCATCTGGCTGGCACCCCGACAAATGCCGCAACTGGCACCGCTGTTTTCGCGCATGATGCTCGGTAAAAGCAAAAGCGACAAAATCGTTACTACGCTGGATGCCGGTCTTCAACGACGTCTGGAAGAACTGGCGCAAAACTGGAAAGGACGATTGCCGGCGCGCAGCTCACTGGCGATGATCGTGGTTGATCATACCGATATGTGTGTTCGCGGCTGGGTGGGATCGGTAGATCTCAACGATGATTCACGCTTTGGTCATGTTGATATGGTCAATGCGATCCGATCGCCAGGATCGGTGCTCAAACCGTTTGTTTATGGTCTGGCGCTGGATGAAGGCTTGATCCACCCGGCATCACTGCTGCAAGACGTCCCCCGGCGCACCGGTGATTATCGACCAGGTAACTTTGACAGCGGTTTTCATGGCCCGATCAGCATGAGTGAGGCGCTGGTGCGCTCGCTGAACTTACCTGCTGTGCAGGTGCTGGAAGCCTATGGGCCGAAACGGTTTGCTGCAAAGTTACGCAATGTTGGATTGCCGTTATATTTGCCCAACGGTGCTGCACCGAATCTTTCGCTCATTCTCGGCGGCGCTGGTGCAAAACTGGGGGATATGGCGGCGGCCTATACCGCGTTTGCTCGCCATGGCAAGGCAGGTAAATTGCGCTTACAGCCTGACGATCCGCTGCTTGAACGGCCTTTAATGTCGTCGGGGGCTGCGTGGATCATTCGCCGGATTATGGCTGATGAAGCGCAACCCTTGCCGGATGGTGCCTTGCCGCGCGTCGCCCCACTGGCATGGAAAACGGGCACCAGCTATGGCTATCGTGATGCCTGGGCGATTGGGGTTAACGCTCGCTATGTCATTGGGATCTGGACTGGCAGACCGGACGGCACGCCCGTTGTTGGTCAGTTTGGCTTTGCCAGCGCCGTACCATTGTTGAATCAGGTTAATAATATCTTACTGTCGCGCAGTGCGAATCTGCCGGAAGACCCACGTCCTGACTCTGTAAGTCGTGGCGTTATCTGCTGGCCGGGCGGACAGTCTTTGCCGGAAGGTGACGGTAACTGCCGCCGCCGCCTGGCAACCTGGCTGCTGGACGGGAGTCAGCCGCCAACTCTATTACTGCCGGAGCAGGAAGGCATTAATGGCATTCGTTTCCCCATCTGGCTGGATGAAAACGGCAAACGTGTTGCCGCTGATTGCCCTCAGGCGCGACAAGAAATGATAAATGTCTGGCCGCTACCGCTGGAACCCTGGTTGCCCGCATCAGAACGCCGCGCTGTGCGCTTACCACCGGCCTCGACAATTTGCCCGCCATACGGTCACGATGCACAACTCCCACTGCAGCTGACAGGTGTTTGCGATGGCGCGATTATTAAACGTTTACCGGGCGCAGCGGAAGCGACTTTGCCGTTGCAATCAAGTGGAGGGGCAGGCGAACGCTGGTGGTTTCTGAATGGCGAACCGTTAACTGAACGCGGGCGCAACGTGACCCTGCATTTGATGGATAAAGGCGATTATCAATTGCTGGTGATGGATGAGGTGGGGCAAATCGCGACAGTGAAATTTGTCATGCAATAGTCTGTTTTGTCCCTGATTGTTGCTTAAACTAGGTTTATTTTAAAAAAATGTTACCTTCATCAATAGTCAACGGCCCTGTTGCTCATTATAATCCGCGCCATCTCGTACGCTGGTACAGACAACAACAGAACAATTTACAGAGGTAAAAATGGCTATTGAACGTACTTTTTCCATCATCAAACCGAACGCGGTAGCAAAAAACGTCATAGGTAATATCTTTGCGCGCTTTGAAGCTGCAGGGTTCAAAATTGTCGGCACCAAAATGCTGCACCTGACCGTTGAACAGGCTCGTGGCTTTTATGCTGAACACGATGGAAAACCGTTCTTTGATGGTCTGGTTGAATTCATGACTTCTGGCCCGATCGTTGTTTCCGTGCTGGAAGGTGAAAATGCTGTTCAGCGTCATCGCGATCTGCTGGGCGCGACCAATCCGGCAAATGCACTGGCCGGTACTCTGCGTGCTGATTACGCCGACAGCCTGACCGAAAATGGTACCCACGGTTCTGATTCCGTCGAATCTGCCGCTCGCGAAATCGCTTATTTCTTCGGCGAAGGCGAAGTGTGCCCGCGCACCCGTTAATAATTTCGTAAATGCCGCGTGCAAACGTGGCATCCGTGCGCCAGAATTTGTACAATGCAGCGCCCCCGGACGAGCAGCCGCTCACCGGGGCGTTTCTTTTTTCAACCCTCCAGGGGCCATAACGTGTAATAACGAGGCCGGAATAGCATATGTCTGAACAATTAGTCACACCTGAAAACGTCACCACGAAAGATGGAAAAATCAACCTGCTGGATCTCAACCGTCAGCAGATGCGGGAGTTTTTTAAAGATTTAGGTGAAAAACCCTTCCGCGCCGATCAGGTGATGAAGTGGATGTATCACTATTGCTGCGACAACTTTGATGAGATGACCGACATCAACAAAGTGTTGCGCGGCAAACTGAAAGAGGTGGCGGAGATCCGCGCACCGGAAGTGGTTGAAGAACAGCGTTCATCTGACGGCACCATTAAATGGGCAATTGCCGTTGGCGATCAGCGCGTCGAAACGGTGTATATCCCGGAAGACGACCGTGCCACGCTCTGCGTCTCTTCGCAGGTGGGGTGTGCGCTGGAGTGTAAATTCTGTTCCACCGCCCAGCAGGGCTTTAACCGCAACCTGCGGGTATCGGAAATTATCGGCCAGGTGTGGCGTGCAGCGAAAATCGTCGGCGCAGCAAAAGTCACCGGTCAGCGTCCAATCACTAACGTGGTGATGATGGGCATGGGCGAGCCGCTGCTCAACCTGAACAATGTCGTTCCGGCGATGGAAATCATGCTTGATGATTTCGGTTTTGGCCTGTCTAAACGTCGCGTGACGCTTTCCACTTCCGGTGTGGTTCCGGCGCTGGATAAACTGGGCGATATGATCGACGTTGCACTGGCAATTTCCCTGCACGCGCCGAACGACGAAATTCGTGACGAAATTGTGCCGATCAACAAAAAGTACAATATCGAAACGTTCCTTGCTGCGGTACGCCGTTATCTGGAGAAATCCAACGCCAATCAGGGCCGAGTCACTATTGAATACGTGATGCTTGACCACGTTAACGACGGCACTGAACACGCGCACCAACTGGCGGAGCTACTGAAAGATACGCCGTGTAAGATCAACCTGATCCCGTGGAACCCGTTCCCTGGCGCGCCGTATGGACGCAGTTCGAACAGCCGTATCGACCGTTTCTCAAAAGTGCTGATGAGCTACGGTTTCACCACTATTGTGCGTAAAACTCGTGGTGATGATATCGATGCTGCCTGTGGTCAGTTGGCGGGCGATGTTATCGACCGTACGAAACGTACCCTGCGTAAACGGATGCAGGGTGAAGCCATCGATATTAAAGCGGTCTGATAGCCATTACGCCACGGTTACTTTATGTACCGTGGCGTAATCTTTTATGAATGAAGTATTAAGTTGCAATTGTCTGGTCAATATTAACGGTGCGTTTTTGCTGACTTTAAGGCAGTATGTAACGATGCAACAGTAAGTTAGCCTTAGTGAATGTGGGCTTTGTCACGAGCACACAGACGGTCTTATACTGTATGATAACGGTTAACTTAACGGATGTTTCGCGGTGTGGGTGAGCATGATGGTTCACCGGCATCTCAATTCTCATTTAAACGTACCTGCAGCGAATGAATACTGAAGCCACGCACGACCAAAATGAAGCACTTACTACCGGCGCTCGCCTGCGTAATGCTCGCGAACAACTAGGACTTAGTCAGCAGGCCGTTGCCGAGCGACTTTGCCTGAAGGTTTCCACGGTACGCGACATTGAAGAAGATAAGGCACCCGCCGATCTTGCTTCAACATTCCTGCGCGGATATATCCGCTCTTATGCGCGTCTGGTACATATTCCAGAAGAAGAACTGCTGCCAGGGCTGGAAAAGCAGGCTCCACTTCGGGCTGCAAAAGTTGCGCCGATGCAGAGTTTTTCCCTCGGTAAACGCCGCAAAAAACGCGACGGCTGGCTGATGACCTTCACCTGGCTGGTGTTGTTTGTGGTTATCGGCCTGAGCGGTGCCTGGTGGTGGCAAGACCACAAAGCTCAGCAGGAAGAGATCACCACTATGGCCGATCAATCTTCGGCGGAATTGAGCAGTAATAGCGAGCAGGGGCAGAGTGTTCCGTTAAATACGTCGACAACTACAGACCCGGCTACAACGTCCACGCCGCCAGCGTCTGTGGATACTACCGCAACCAACACGCAAACACCTGCCGTAACTGCGCCAGCACCAGCTGTTGATCCGCAACAGAATGCGGTTGTTTCGCCTTCGCAGGCAAATGTTGATACCGCCGCGACCCCGGCACCAACGGCAACAACAACGCCAGATGGTGCTGCGCCGTTGCCAACCGATCAGGCTGGCGTGACCACGCCGGCGGCTGATCCGAATGCGCTGGTGATGAACTTTACTGCCGATTGCTGGCTGGAGGTCACTGATGCTACCGGTAAAAAACTGTTTAGCGGGATGCAGCGTAAAGACGGTAATTTGAATTTAACCGGCCAGGCACCGTATAAACTGAAAATTGGTGCGCCAGCCGCAGTACAGATCCAGTATCAAGGGAAACCTGTCGATCTGAGTCGTTTTATCAGAACTAACCAGGTTGCGCGTCTGACCCTCAATGCCGAACAATCACCGGCGCAGTAACAGACGGGTAACGCGGGAGATTTTTCATGCATAACCAGGCTCCAATTCAACGTAGAAAATCAACACGTATTTACGTTGGGAATGTGCCGATTGGCGATGGTGCTCCCATCGCCGTACAGTCCATGACCAATACGCGTACGACAGACGTCGAAGCAACGGTCAATCAAATCAAGGCGTTGGAACGTGTTGGCGCTGATATCGTCCGTGTCTCAGTACCGACGATGGACGCGGCAGAAGCGTTCAAACTCATCAAACAGCAGGTTAACGTGCCGCTGGTGGCTGACATCCACTTCGACTATCGCATTGCGCTGAAAGTAGCGGAATACGGCGTCGATTGTCTGCGTATTAACCCTGGCAATATCGGTAATGAAGAGCGTATTCGCATGGTGGTTGACTGTGCGCGCGATAAAAACATTCCGATCCGTATTGGCGTTAACGCCGGATCGCTGGAAAAAGATCTGCAAGAAAAGTATGGCGAACCGACGCCGCAGGCGTTGCTGGAATCCGCCATGCGTCATGTTGATCATCTCGATCGCTTGAACTTCGAACAGTTCAAAGTCAGCGTGAAAGCGTCAGACGTCTTCCTCGCTGTTGAGTCTTATCGTTTGCTGGCAAAACAGATCGATCAGCCGCTGCATCTGGGGATCACCGAAGCGGGTGGTGCGCGCAGCGGGGCGGTTAAATCCGCCATTGGTTTAGGTCTGCTGCTGTCTGAAGGCATTGGCGACACGCTGCGCGTATCGCTGGCGGCCGATCCGGTTGAAGAGATCAAAGTCGGTTTCGATATTTTGAAATCGCTGCGTATCCGTTCGCGCGGGATCAACTTCATCGCCTGTCCAACCTGTTCGCGTCAGGAGTTTGATGTTATCGGTACGGTTAACGCGCTGGAGCAACGCCTGGAAGATATCATCACTCCGATGGACGTTTCGATTATCGGCTGTGTGGTGAATGGCCCAGGTGAGGCGCTGGTTTCTACACTCGGCGTCACCGGCGGTAACAAGAAAAGCGGCCTCTATGAAGATGGCGTGCGCAAAGACCGTCTGGACAACAACGATATGATCGACCAGCTGGAAGCGCGCATTCGTGCGAAAGCCAGTCAGCTGGACGAAGCGCGTCGAATTGACGTTCAGCAGGTTGAAAAATAATAACGTGATGGGAAGCGCCTCGCTTCCCGTGTATGATTGAACCCGCATGGCTCCCGAAACATTGAGGGAAGCGTTGAGGGTTCATTTTTATATTCAGAAAGAGAATAAACGTGGCAAAAAACATTCAAGCCATTCGCGGCATGAACGATTACCTGCCTGGCGAAACGGCCATCTGGCAGCGCATTGAAGGCACACTGAAAAACGTGCTCGGCAGCTACGGTTACAGTGAAATCCGCTTGCCGATTGTAGAGCAGACCCCGCTATTCAAACGTGCGATTGGTGAAGTCACCGACGTGGTTGAAAAAGAGATGTACACCTTTGAGGATCGCAATGGCGACAGCCTGACTCTGCGCCCTGAAGGGACGGCGGGCTGTGTACGCGCCGGCATCGAGCATGGTCTTCTGTACAATCAGGAACAGCGTCTGTGGTATATCGGGCCGATGTTCCGTCACGAGCGTCCGCAGAAAGGGCGTTATCGTCAGTTCCATCAGTTGGGCTGCGAAGTTTTCGGTCTGCAAGGTCCGGATATCGACGCTGAATTGATTATGCTCACCGCCCGCTGGTGGCGCGCGCTGGGTATCTCCGAGCACGTAACTCTTGAGCTGAACTCTATCGGTTCGCTGGAAGCACGCGCCAATTACCGCGATGCGCTGGTGGCATTCCTTGAGCAGCATAAAGAAAAGCTGGACGAAGACTGCAAACGCCGCATGTACACTAACCCGCTGCGCGTGCTGGATTCAAAAAATCCGGAAGTGCAGGCGCTTCTCAACGATGCTCCGGCATTAGGCGATTATCTGGACGAGGAATCTCGTGAGCATTTTGCCGGTCTGTGCAAACTGCTTGAGAGCGCGGGGATCGCTTACACCGTAAACCAGCGTCTGGTGCGTGGTCTGGATTACTATAACCGTACCGTTTTCGAGTGGGTGACTAACAGCCTCGGCTCTCAGGGCACCGTGTGTGCAGGCGGTCGTTATGACGGTCTGGTGGAACAACTGGGCGGTCGTGCAACACCGGCTGTCGGTTTTGCGATGGGCCTCGAACGTCTTGTATTGTTAGTTCAGGCCGTTAATCCGGAATTTAAGGCCGATCCTGTTGTCGATATATACCTGGTGGCTTCAGGTGCTGATACACAATCTGCGGCTATGGCATTAGCTGAGCGTCTGCGTGATGAATTACCGGGCGTGAAATTGATGACCAACCACGGCGGCGGCAACTTTAAGAAACAGTTTGCCCGTGCTGATAAATGGGGTGCCCGCGTTGCTGTGGTGCTGGGTGAGTCTGAAGTGGCTAACGGCACAGCAGTAGTGAAGGATTTGCGCTCTGGTGAGCAAACGGCAGTTGCGCAGGATAGCGTAGCCGCGCATTTGCGCACGTTAATGGGTTAAGGAAGGAGAAGGACAGCGTGGAAATTTACGAGAACGAAAACGACCAGGTGGAAGCGGTTAAACGCTTTTTTGCTGAAAATGGCAAAGCACTGGCTGTTGGGGTGATTTTGGGCGTTGGCGCACTAATTGGCTGGCGCTACTGGAACAGCCATCAGGTTGATTCTGCACGCTCCGCTTCTCTTGCCTATCAAAATGCGGTTACCGCAGTGAGCGAAGGCAAACCGGATAGCATCCCGGCGGCGGAAAAATTTGCTGCTGAAAATAAAAATACTTATGGTGCGCTGGCTTCTTTGGAACTTGCGCAGCAATTTGTTGACAAAAATGAACTAGAGAAAGCTGCCGCCCAGTTACAACAGGGGCTGGCAGACACGAGCGATGAAAATCTCAAAGCCGTGATAAATCTGCGTCTTGCTCGCGTTCAGGTTCAGCTCAAGCAGGCTGATGCCGCGCTGAAAACCCTTGATACCATCAAAGGTGAAGGGTGGGCTGCCATTGTTGCCGACCTGCGTGGTGAAGCATTGCTGAGCAAAGGTGATAAGCAAGGTGCGCGTAGTGCATGGGAAGCAGGCGTGAAAAGCGATGTTACCCCGGCACTGAGCGAAATGATGCAGATGAAAATTAATAATTTGTCCATCTGAGAGGGACCCGATGCAATTGCGTAAATTACTGCTGCCAGGACTGCTTTCCGTTACCCTTTTAAGCGGCTGTTCGCTGTTTAACAGCGAAGAAGATGTGGTAAAGATGTCCCCATTGCCAACCGTTGAAAACCAGTTTACGCCGACCACGGCGTGGAGTACTTCCGTTGGTAGCGGCATTGGCAACTTCTATTCCAATCTTCATCCGGCACTGGCGGACAACGTTGTCTATGCAGCGGACCGCGCTGGTTTAGTAAAAGCGCTGAATGCGGATGATGGCAAAGAAATCTGGTCTGTCAGCCTGGCCGAGAAAGATGGCTGGTTCTCTAAAGAGCCTGCATTACTTTCTGGCGGTGTGACCGTGTCTGGTGGGCATGTCTACATTGGCAGCGAAAAGGCGCAGGTTTACGCGCTGAATACCAGCGATGGTACTGTGGCATGGCAAACTAAAGTCGCGGGTGAAGCACTTTCGCGTCCGGTGGTCAGCGACGGTCTGGTGTTAATCCACACCAGTAACGGTCAGTTACAAGCGCTGAACGAAGCTGACGGCGCTGTCAAATGGACAGTTAACCTCGATATGCCTTCGCTCTCTTTGCGTGGCGAGTCTGCGCCGGCAACGGCTTTTGGTGCGGCCGTCGTGGGTGGCGATAATGGTCGCGTCAGCGCAGTGCTGATGGAACAGGGCCAGATGATTTGGCAGCAGCGTATTTCCCAGGCGACCGGTTCAACCGAAATTGACCGTCTGAGCGATGTTGACACGACTCCCGTCGTTGTTAACGGCGTTGTTTTCGCGCTGGCCTATAATGGTAACCTGACGGCGCTTGATCTGCGCAGCGGTCAGATTATGTGGAAACGCGAACTGGGTTCGGTGAATGATTTCATCGTCGACGGCAACCGCATCTATCTGGTCGATCAAAATGACCGGGTGATGGCGTTGACCATTGATGGCGGCGTTACGCTGTGGACACAAAGCGATCTGCTGCATCGCCTGCTGACTTCTCCGGTGCTGTATAATGGCAACCTGGTGGTAGGTGACAGCGAAGGTTATCTGCACTGGATTAACGTCGAAGATGGTCGTTTCGTTGCCCAGCAAAAAGTTGATAGTTCCGGTTTCCAGACTGAACCGGTTGCCGCTGACGGCAAACTGCTGATCCAGGCAAAAGACGGAACTGTGTACTCTATTACACGTTAATCGTCTCTGTCGTTCACTTTGAAAACGGCTCCTGGACAGGGGCCGTTTTCCTGTTTTTAACAACGACACGAATATAGCGTGCGTTGTCTGATGATTTATAAAAATGAGGCTTTAAACATGGTACCTGTGGTCGCGCTTGTCGGGCGCCCTAACGTAGGAAAATCCACGTTATTTAACCGTCTAACTCGCACCCGAGATGCGCTGGTTGCGGATTTCCCGGGTCTGACTCGTGACCGTAAGTACGGTCGTGCAGAAATTGAAGGCCGCGAGTTTATTTGTATTGATACTGGCGGGATTGATGGCACCGAAGACGGTGTAGAGACACGTATGGCGGAACAATCGCTGCTGGCGATTGAAGAAGCGGACGTCGTACTGTTTATGGTGGATGCGCGCGCGGGCCTGATGCCTGCGGATGAAGCGATTGCTAAACATCTGCGCTCCCGTGAAAAACCGACCTTCCTGGTGGCAAACAAAACTGACGGTCTGGATCCCGATCAGGCAGTGGTTGATTTCTACTCGCTTGGTTTAGGGGAAATCTACCCGATCGCCGCGTCTCACGGTCGTGGCGTATTAAGTCTGCTGGAGCACGTGCTGCTGCCGTGGATGGAAGATCTCGCACCGCAAGAAGAAGTCGACGAAGACGCCGAATACTGGGCGCAATTTGAAGCGGAAGAGAACGGCGAAGAAGAAGAGGAAGACGACTTCGACCCGCAAAGTCTGCCGATCAAACTGGCGATTGTGGGTCGTCCGAACGTAGGTAAGTCTACACTCACTAACCGTATTCTTGGTGAAGAGCGCGTTGTTGTTTATGACATGCCTGGTACGACGCGTGACAGTATCTACATTCCAATGGAACGCGATGGACGTGAGTATGTGCTCATTGACACCGCTGGCGTACGTAAACGCGGCAAAATCACCGATGCTGTAGAGAAATTCTCGGTAATCAAAACGTTGCAGGCCATTGAAGATGCCAACGTGGTGATGTTGGTGATTGATGCGCGCGAAGGTATTTCCGATCAGGATCTCTCCCTGCTGGGCTTTATTCTCAATAGTGGGCGCTCACTTGTCATTGTAGTGAATAAGTGGGATGGCCTGAGCCAGGAAGTGAAAGAGCAGGTGAAAGAAACGCTGGACTTCCGTCTGGGCTTTATCGATTTTGCTCGTGTGCATTTTATCTCAGCCTTGCACGGCAGTGGTGTTGGTAACTTGTTTGAATCAGTACGTGAAGCGTATGACAGCTCCACCCGTCGTGTGGGGACCTCTATGCTGACGCGCATCATGACGATGGCTGTTGAAGATCACCAACCGCCGTTGGTACGCGGTCGTCGTGTGAAGCTGAAATATGCCCACGCTGGTGGTTATAACCCGCCGATTGTGGTGATTCACGGTAACCAGGTGAAAGACCTGCCTGATTCCTACAAGCGTTATTTGATGAACTACTTCCGCAAATCGCTGGACGTAATGGGATCGCCGATTCGTATTCAGTTCAAAGAAGGGGAAAACCCGTATGCGAACAAGCGTAATACCCTGACGCCAACCCAGATGCGCAAGCGTAAGCGCCTGATGAAGCATATCAAGAAAAGTAAGTAATCACTTATCTGGTTTCCCTTTCCACACGGAAAGGGAAACCGAATAACACGCGAGGAGTATTTATGGCACTCAACTGTCCAACCTGCAAAACCCCTCTCGAACGCAATGGCGAGACTGCCCACTGTGCAACTTGCGACAAAGACTTTACCGTCCAGGCACTTTGCCCTGAGTGTCATCAGCCGTTACAAGTGTTAAAAGCTTGTGGTGCTGTGGACTATTTCTGCCAACATGGGCACGGTTTAATATCTAAAAAACGCGTTGAATTTGTTATTGCTTAATATCATGTGAATATATTGTTTTATCATTTATATTTAATATGTGAATGGTAAAACAATCTGTTATTAGTGGAATAACTAATGTAATTGAGTGAAATCACTAATTTAAATAATTAAGAATATATTTATTCTTTATGACATGCCTTTCTGAATAATCAGGGATACAATATTAAAGCTTATTTTTGACTGTATCATTGTCACAGGGAAAGTGCATGCTGCGATGGAAACGCTGTATTATTCTAACATTTATCTCTGGTGCTGCTTTCGCGGCACCAGAGATAAATGTTAAGCAAAACGAATCGTTACCTGATTTAGGTAGCCAGGCAGCACAGCAGGATGAACAAACCAACAAGGGTAAATCGCTGAAAGAGCGCGGAGCCGATTACGTCATCAACTCCGCCACGCAAGGGTTTGAAAACTTGACCCCTGAGGCGCTGGAATCTCAGGCCAGAAGCTATCTGCAAAGTCAAATCACCTCAACCGCACAATCTTATATTGAAGACACACTCTCTCCCTACGGTAAGGTCCGTTCGAACCTCTCCATTGGCCAGGGCGGCGATCTGGATGGCAGTTCCATCGATTATTTTGTTCCCTGGTACGATAATCAAACCACTGTTTATTTCAGTCAATTTTCTGCGCAGCGAAAAGAAGATCGTACAATCGGGAATATTGGTCTTGGGGTAAGACATAATTTTAATGAATGGTTATTGGGTGGAAATATATTTTATGATTATGATTTTACCCGAGGACATCGCCGTTTAGGTTTAGGCGGCGAAGCGTGGACTGATTATTTAAAATTCTCTGGCAACTATTATCATCCGCTTTCTGACTGGAAAGACTCTGAAGATTTCGACTTTTATGAAGAACGCCCTGCGCGCGGCTGGGATATTCGTGCCGAAGCCTGGTTACCTTCTTATCCGCAACTGGGGGGCAAAGTTGTCTTCGAGCAATATTACGGCGATGAAGTCGCCCTTTTTGGTACGGATAATTTGGAGAAAGATCCCTACGCGGTAACACTTGGACTGAATTATCAACCGGTGCCATTACTAACCGTTGGGGCGGACTATAAAGCGGGGACCGGAGATAACAGCGATGTCAGCATTAATGCCACTCTTAATTATCAGTTCGGCGTTCCGCTAAAAGATCAATTGGATAGCGATAAAGTGAAAGCGGCTCACTCGTTGATGGGCAGTCGTCATGATTTTGTTGAGCGTAATAACTTTATTGTTCTGGAATACAAAGAAAAAGATCCGCTTGATGTCACCCTGTGGTTAAAAGCGGATGCCACCAACGAGCACCCTGAGTGCGTCATTAAGGACACTCCCGAAGCGGCCGTCGGGCTGGAAAAATGTAAGTGGACCATTAACGCGCTTATCAACCACCACTACAAAATTGTCGCTGCGTCATGGCAGGCGAAAAACAATGCTGCCCGCACGTTGGTTATGCCGGTTATCAAAGAGAATACCCTGACAGAGGGTAACAATAACCACTGGAACCTGGTGCTGCCCGCCTGGCAGTACAGCTCTGACAAAGCCGAACAAGAAAAACTCAATACCTGGCGAGTACGTCTGGCACTGGAAGATGAAAAGGGCAACCGACAGAACTCTGGCGTGGTGGAAATCACCGTTCAGCAGGACCGTAAAATAGAGTTGATTGTTAATAACATCGCGAACGTGCCGGAAGAGAACAACCACAGCCACGAAGCCAGCGCTCAGGCAGATGGCGTTGATGGTGTGGTGATGGATCTCGATGTAACCGACAGCTTTGGCGATAACACCGACCGCAATGGCGATGCGCTGCCGGAAGATAACCTCACGCCGCAGCTTTACGACGCGCAGGACAAACGAGTGACGTTAACCAACAAGCCTTGCTCGACCGACAACCCCTGCGTTTTTATCGCTAAACAAGATAAAGAAAAGGGCACTGTCACCCTCTCCAGTACCTTACCCGGCACCTATCGCTGGAAAGCAAAAGCTGCGCCCTACGACGACAGTAACTATGTGGATGTCACTTTCCTCGGGGCAGAAATTGGTGGGCTAAATGCATTTATCTATCGTGTGGGGGCGGCTAAACCCAGCAACCTGATAGGTAAAGATAAAGAACCGCTGCCGCTCAACAACACTTATCGATTTGTTTTGTGGCGTGACAGCAATAAAGACGGTGTCTTCCAGCAGGTCGAAAAACTGACTGACGAAGAGATGGCGCAGTACGACTACAAGTGGGAATTTACCGGCAAGAGCATCAATGGTGAAGTGGGTGCACAGGCGAACACTTCCAATGAGGACATTGTGATTCCGGCCACTAACCGCGAAGCAGCGCAAACCTATGGCGCACAAGCGGGAGATGGCTTGCAGGGATACGGTTTACGCGTGCTGTATACCAAAAAATAAGATTGGCGTAAGGCCAGTCGGCCAGTCGCTGAAGGTTCATTAAGGAGAGCATCAATGAAGCAGGATAAAAGACGCGGTCTGACCCGGATCGCATTGGCGCTGGCACTGGCAGGTTATTGTGTGGCACCTGTGGCGCTGGCGGAAGAAAGCGCCTGGGTCGACAGCGGCGAAACCAATATTTTCCAGGGAACCATTCCGTGGCTCTATTCGGAAGGGGGAAGCGCTACGACAGATGCCGACCATGTAACGTTGACTTCTGATCTAAAAGGCGCTCGCCCGACAGGTAGTGAAACGGACAAGCGTCTTTACTCGGGTGATAAATTAACCGTAAGTTGGGAAATTGGTGATACCGAAGGCGACGTGGATCTTGGGGGATTGGGCGATAACGCAAAGACTATCGATACTATCCGCTGGATGAGCTACAAGGACGCTCAGGGTAACGATCCAAAAGAGCTGGTAACGAAGGTGACCAGTTACACCCTTACCGATGCCGACCGTGGTCGTTATATCGGTATTGAAATTACGCCAACCACGCAGACCGGTACGCCAAACGTCGGGAATGCGCTGCATCTTTATGACATTTCCACTGCCAGCGGCGGCGGAAGCGACAGCGACAACGTTGCGCCAGGGCCGGTGGTTAACCAGAACCTGAAAGTCGCCATCTTTGTTGATGGTACCAGTATCAACCTTATCAACGGCAGCACGCCAATCGAACTTGGCAAAACCTACGTGGCCAAACTGTACTCGGATGAGAACAAAAACGGCAAGTTTGATGCGGGTACCGATGCTGACGTTACCGCCAATTATGACTTCCGTTGGGTACTTTCTGGCAGCAGCCAGCAGCTCGGCACCTCGGGTGGTATCGTTAACTCAAGCTTCGATAATAACAATCTGGTCATCCCTGCGACCAACGAAGACGCCAGAACCAACCTTAACGGCCCTGCGCGCGATGGTAAAGAAGCTCTTACCATCCCGACCAACGGCGACGGGGTACAGGGGTACAAACTTCACATTATTTACAAACACAAATAACGCGTACTCAGCAGCATTCCCGCAAGGGAATGCTGTTTCCGCATATTTTGCTTAATCCCGGATTAAGCAAAATATGTTGATGCGACAAGCGTCCGTTTAACAACCGGTGGAGTTTCTGTCATGTCCCTGACCCTGAATAAAATCCTTGTGTTATGCGCATTGCTGATAAGCGCAATGCTGCCTGGGTGGTCATGGGCAGAATCTGCATGGCAAGACTCTTCAGATACGGTCGGCGAATTTAACGGTACCGTGCCCACCGCCGACAGTGCCAGCATACCCGTCTACCAGGGCAGTGTCTTTCTGGATCCTGCAAAGACGCATGAGGTAGCGTTTACCGCTAAACCGAGTGAATTCAGCGCGGATATTAGCGTCTCTAAATTGCTCGTCACCAATCCGCAAGACAGAGAAGGCGATATCATTTCCACCCCACGTTGGGAAAACCAAACGCCACCGACAGTATCTTTAGTTTGGGCGGATGCCGCGACGCCGGACACCTTACTGGACCCACAGCCAGTCGCAGATCGCTCGTTTTGCGCTCAGGGACTTGCCGGGCGTTCGCTGGTCGCCTGGGCGCAGCCTGATCCCCAACAGACCATGCCGCTGTTATATTTACTCACCTCGACGGGCTATCCCTATGAAAGTGTTCTGACGCTCGCCGATCAGAAAGTGACGCTGAAGATTGCGCCCGCGCAGGGTGACCTTATTTCCGTCAGCGCCGCGGGCTATGACGAATCCTCCGGTGCGGCGAAAACGACGGTTGGCGGCAGTATCACGTTAACGGTCACCACCAAAGATTGCGTCGGTAATGTTGTGGGGAATATTCCTTTTGTTATCAAACGCAAAGATGCTGAAAACCGCCAGGGTGTAGTGAACAATACTGCGCCGGTAAAACTGGGCACGACCGAATTAACCACCACCGCGACGGAATATCGTGGTACTACCGATGCGAATGGTGTTGCCACGGTTACGGTCACCCAGGCCAACGGCCCTGGTGTAAAAACGCCGTTGGTCGCGAGCCTCGCGGGTATTGCTCAGGCCAGTGAAACGGCAGTGATCTTTACCGTCCTCACCAGCCCGGATGTCCCGCAGGCTTCAATGTGGGGTCATATGCCCGATACGCTGAAGGCCCGTGATTACACTTTTAGTCGACCAAAACTGGCGGCGGAAGTCGATAATGAAGACGGTACGGTTAACGATCACAATGAAACCTGGTCCACCTTTACCTGGAGCGGCGCGGATAAACATTGCGACATTTTGCCCGGAATGCGTCAGTTCGGTGCGCTGGCGACGGTGGTGCCAACGTCAGTGCAGGATGTGGCTGGTTGGCCGATGCAGGGTAATTTCTACTGGTCATCACTGGCGGGGATGAGCGGCCAGCACCATGCGGCGGATGTTTCGAACCGCAGCGAAGCGCAAAAACCGGACGATACGACGTTTATTGTGAGTTGTGTCGATAAAGAAGCGCCCGATGTTGAACCGAAGCTGGTACTGACGCCGGGCAGTTATGATTCGACGATAAAAGCGATGAAAGTAAAGGTGGGGGAAGAGGCTTCTTTACGCCTGACGATTACCGATAGCAAGAACAACGATCAGCCGCTGGCTTACTACTACTTTTCGCTGCATCTGGATGACGGTGTTAACCGTAAGAATCAAACTGACGCTGCGTGGGAGACGCACCCGGTACAAATTGATGGTGGCAGTAACGTTCGCAAAGTTGACGCCCATACCTATGAAGGGATCACTGATGCTAACGGAGAGGCCTCTCTGACGCTGACCCAGCCAGGCGGCGTGGGGGTGAAAACACACATCACCGCGAAAATGCGCAGTGATTTTACCGCCTCGGATGAGAAAGACGTTATTTTTACGGTGATCACCAGCCCTGATTCCGACAAAGCGCGGATGTGGGGACATATGTTAGGCATTATTGAAGCGAATAATATCTTTAAACGCCCACGGCTGGCGGATGAAACCGACAACGAACTGGGAGCAGTGCGGGAAAATAACGAAGACTGGGCGCTGTTTGATCAGAATAGCAGTATGCAGGCTGAGTGTGGTTTAGGTCATATTCCGAGCCAAAGCTCATTGCACAGTTTGTTTGCTGCACATCCAGCCAATGTCATCGGCACCGAATATGGCTGGCCAACGTTGCAAAAAGCGTATCTTAGTGCGGTGGAAGAGACGTCGCACGCGTCGGTGAACCTGGCCACGGGCAACATCGATACCTATTCCGGCTTTAAGCAAAACTACCTTTCTTGTTCGGGCAATGAGATGGTCGCCCAGATTGCTGCGACCACCGATCATGATGTTTCCACAAGCAGCAGAGCGCAGGCTAAAGTGGGTGAAACGATTACCATGACGGTACGCACCTTTAATGCCTTGAATAATGCGCCCGTGCCGTATACCGCGTTCACCATCACGAAAGATATGGGGAAAAATCGTCAGGGGCAGACCACGGGTTTCGATGATCCAACCCGCGGCGCAATCGAGATGAATGGCACGCTCTACGGAACATCGCAACCGTCTTTAATCTATGCAGGTACTACGGATGCGCAGGGTTTTGCTACTGTGGAAATTAAGCAACCGCAAGGTGTGGGCTTAGCGACGCCGCTGAATATTGCGCCTGTAAACTCCTATATTCCCAATACTGTTAATTACAATGTGATTTTCACTACGCTCACCAGTCCGGATGCGGTTGGCGCGCAGATGTGGGGGCATATGGATGAGACGATTACCGTCGATGCATTAACCTTTGCCCGACCCCGACTGGCTGCGGAAGTGTCCAGCCCGGACGGCACATTAACGGAAAATAACGAAGTATGGTCGCGCGTTAGCCAGGCCAACACTTCCAGCACCAGTAAAGGTGGCTGTGGTGCCAATATGCTCCCACGCCGTTCCCAGCTTAACGCGCTCTATGATGCTAACAACGGTAACGCCGTTCAAACGGTACACGGTTGGCCAACGCAGCGTCAGCCCTACTGGAGCAGTTCGCCCGCGGATCAGGTGCCGCATTACTACACCATAGCCCTCGACGATGGGGCGCGGACCGTTGGCGGTAGCACGGCGGTTTATGTCAGTTGCCTGACGACGGCTAACAATCCTGCCAGCAGCATTACGCTGGAAGTGGTGGACCCGGCGCAGTGGAACGCGGCAGCAAATGCGGCGAAGCTGAAAAAAGGCGAAACGCTACAGGTGAAGGTGACGGTAAAAGATGCTCAGGGCAATCCATTGGGTGATATGCCTTTTACCCTGAAGCGTGGCGATGGTTATACACGATCAAACGAAAAACACATTGCCGGTAGCGGTGATGCGCTGGTTGCGCCGGTTGTGATCAATAGTGGCCTGGCGGATGAAACTTCGCTCAATGATACCGCCGCAGCATACAGCGCGATGACCGGCAGCGATGGCACTAAAATTCTCACTATTACCCGCCCGGATACCCATGGCACAAAAACGTCGCTGACCGCCGCGCTCTATTCAGACACAACGAAAAAAGCGACCCTCGATACCATTTATACCGTTGTCACCAGCCCGGACAGCAATAAAGCGAAAATGTGGGGGCATATGCCGGAAACGGTGACGGCTGCGGATGGAACGGTCTTTAAACGCCCATTATTGTTGAAAGAGTTATCCAGTACGTCGGGTCGAACAGCGATTGCAGAAGATAATGAGGACTGGGCGCAATTTACCCAAACTCAGGCGACAAGCACATCCTCTAATGGTTGTGGTAGTGAATATGTTCCCTCTCAGGCCGGGCTGGAGTCATTGTATGAAGCCAACCGCGGCAATGCGATGAAAACGGTTCAGGGCTGGCCCGTCGCCTCAAGTTACCTTACCAGCACGACAGGCAGCAGTAGTCTGGAACAGCGTGACTTAAAGGCCGTCAATCTCAGTTCAGGCACCAGTTCGATAATTCCATCGGCCACAAAAGAACTGCTTACCTGCCAGACGACGCCGATCGTCAAGGCTAGCCAAATCGTTCTTGAGGCTGCGGACCCCACAAAATTTGACAGTACGAATAATGTTGTCAAAGCGAAAAAAGGGGAAGAAGTCGTGGTTCGCGTGACCACTAAAGATTCGCAGGGTAACCCGGTGGGAAATACCGCGTTTACGCTTAAACGTAACCTTAGCGTCAATCGGGCAAATGCGTCTACAACGGTGACAGCAGGCGCGCTCATCGTGACGGATGCCTGGGGTAACACGCAGAGTAATTTTTCCTCAACAACAGCACTGATTTATGGCGTTACCGGCGCAGATGGTACGACAACACTTGCACTGAAACAGGACAATACCACGGGTTTAAAAACCGAACTGACCGCCATGCTGGATACAGATAATAACGTAAAATCAATGCTTCCGGTGGTCTTTACGGTGATAACCAGCCCCGATACCCCTAAAGCAAAATTCTGGGGGCATATGGCCGAAACGATGACCGGTGCAGGCGGGCTTATTTATAAAAGACCGTTATTGCAAGATGAGCTTTCCGTTACAACCAGTCGAAGCTCTTTTCAGGAAGATGGAGAGAGCTGGTCACTGTTCTCGCCGGACCAGTCGAACAACACATCTGTAAATGGTTGCGGTGCAGGATATGTCCCGATTGAAAGTGAGCTGGAGTCACTGTATGCCGATGAAGGTTACGTGCCAATACATGACGTTACGGGATGGCCTGTATCACGCGCCTATATCTCCAGTACGGTTGTTGCCTATTACACTCAAACATTTAATTTTAAAGCGGTTTCGTTAAAAACGGGTGATGGAACGGAGGTCATGTCAAGCAGTCTAGGACTGCTAAGTTGTCGGGCTACCCCAGTGGCGGTGACCAGCCACATTATTGTTGAAGCGAACGATGCGACACAATTTGTCAAAGTTGACGAAACCCTCAGCGCACTAAAACGGAAAAAAGGTGACGACGCGGTGATTCGCGTGGTGACAAAAGATGCGCAGGGAAATGTCGTACCAAATGTTCCGTTTATTCTCAAACGTGAAGGATCGACAAATCGCCAGAATGTACAGTTGTCGAACAGAACTATCACTGTAATCAACGCTGCGGGAACGTCGGCAAGAGTGGATACTCCATCAATCTCCCTTTATGCGGTGACAGGTGCAGACGGGACAGCCACGTTTACGGTAAAGCAGGATGATTCTATAGGCCTGGTAACCAATGTGTACGCTCAGGCCTATCAGTCGAGCCTGGAATCCAACAAATTACCCGTGATGTTTACCGTGATAACCAGCCCGGATACCCCCCTGGCAAGTTACTGGGGGCATATGGCGGAAACGTTCACTACGCGTTCTGGTACTGCCTTCAAACGCCCCTTACTCTCTGCTGAAAGATCGTCGGGCCAGTCGTTTATAGAAGACAATGAAGAGTGGGCCGTGTTGAGATCGGCAACAAAGGGGGATATCGATAAAAGCGGGTGCGATGTACATTATCAACCACTGTTAAGCGAACTACAGGCATTGTACGACGAACACCCAAGTCGTGCGATAAAGACCGATCTGGGTATTCCGGTAAATAGCTACTGGTGGGCTTACGACATGGTGGCATATGCGGGTAACTGGTACGATCAATATATTTATCTGTTAAATGGATCAAGTGGAAGAGCGTCTTCAACCACCTCGGCATTAATGCTGTGCCTGGTAAACCCTCATCCAGAGGCGGCTTCTATTGAAATGACCTCAACGGCGGAGGATGCAACGAAAACGGCCAGCAATGATGGCAGGCCCAGCGCAACAGCGAAGAAGGGAGAGGTTATCCCGATGACTGTTACGGTGCGAGATAGCGCAGGCAATCCACTGCCAGGTGCCAGCTTTAACCTTAAACGAGGAACTGCGCTGAACCGCGCTAAAGCTGCGTACGATGCCTCTGCAGATGATCTTACCATCATACCTGTGGAACCTACTGGGGTAACGTCAATCTTGTATGGGGATGGGACGCAGGCTCTTCTGAAGACAGGGAGCGATGGTAAAGCTACGTTTGAGGTCAGCCAGAATAGCAGTTATGGGCTGTCAACGCCGCTCAGCGCAGAACTCATGCGCGATACCTCGAAAAGCGTCACGCTGGATGTCATTTTCACGGTGATAACCAGCCCGGATTCGCCAAAAGCGAAATACTGGGGCCATATGCCGGAAACGTTTACCAGTTCGGCAGGCGTGACCTTCAAGCGCCCATTACTGGCAGCGGAAGCGACTACGGGGAGCTCGGTAAACGGTAATAATGAGACATGGTCATATATATATAGTACTCAAAAAGCGACGGCAGATTGTTCGCTGGAATATCAACCGCGCCTCAGCGAATTGCAGGGGTTATATGACGATCACCCAAACGGGGCGTTAACGAAAGATCTGGGGTTGCCGATAGCGTCAGGAAACTGGTGGATTTATGAATTGCTTAACTCCAATGGTAGCTCCTGGTATTATCAGGTCTTTAACCTAAGTACGGGACGAGTATCATCCGCACTCTCTCCGGTTGCTCTAATGCTCTGCCTGGCACAGCCTCACTCTAAGCCGTCAAGCGTTACCCTGACTTCAATAGCATTTGATGAGACGAGAACCGCAAGTAACGGCGGCACACCTTCGGCATCGGCGAAAAAGGGCGAGACAATCCCGTTAGTCGTGACAGTAAAAGACCAAAATGGCAACCTGGTGAGTGGTGAGGGCGTGACGCTTCAGCGGGCGCAGTCGAAAAACCGTACAGGGAATAAGCCCTCATCTACTTCGGCAGATGATCTTATTGTAGATGTCGTCACACCGACAGCAGCCCGTATTTCCTTTGCTCAGGATACGGCAAAATGGCTTGGTTTTACCGGCAGTGATGGCACAGTGACGTTCAATGTTACGCAAAACGCCACCACCGGCCTGGCAACGCCGTTTACGGTCTCGCTTGCACAAGATCCGCAGATCACGTCAAACTTGGACCTGATATTTACCGTGGTCACCAGCCCTGACGCCCAGGATGCCGACTACTGGGGTCATATGCCAGAAACGGTGACAGCGGCAAATGGAACCGTCTTTGAACGACCGAAATTGTGGAAGGAGCTGCCATCGACCTCCGGGGTAAATAAAACCAATAACAATAATGAGGAATGGCCCTATTTTTCGTCAACCACTAAAGCAAATGCCAGCCTCAGCCCTTGTGAGGAAGCCCGGCAACCGTTGCTCAGCGATATGAAGTCACTGTATCAACGTTATCCCAATAACACCCTTACGACGGAAACTGGCTGGTCAGTTTATTATTACTGGTGGGCGCAGGATAAGACTACAGATGGTAAAAATCAGTCGCTCAATATGAAAGATGGCACAACGACATTGAATGGTAATGCCGCTTATCAGGCGTGTCTGGTGTCTGCGCGCGCGACGGTTTCCAGCGTCACACTGACCTCAACAGCGTTTGATGCTGACAGCCAGGCGGCGAAAGTGAAAAAAGGCGAAGCCATGCCCGTTACCGTGACGGTGAAAGACAGCGCCGGGAATACGGTACCGAATGTGGAATTTACTTTGAAACGTGGCGATGCATCGCCGCGTAACGCTGGGGCGACGTTGTATGGTGATGTGGTGGCGATGGACGATCTCATCGTTCAGCCGTTATCTGGTTCGGCTGTTACGCTGAGTGAAAGCGGTAATACCATTAGTGGCATGACAGGCGCGGATGGGACGGCAAGTTTTACGCTCCGCCAGGATAATACCCCTGGTTATAAAACGCCACTGACGGTTACTCTGGCTAATTACGCTTCCGCGACAGACACGCTGGACGCTATTTTTACGGTACCAACCAGCCCGAATGTTTCCTCGGCGCACTTTTGGGGACATATGGCAGACACTGTAGTGGTGAATGGTAAATCGCTACATCGACCGTTGTTAACGACAGAATTGCCGTCCGGGGCTAATCCCGTATCCTCACCGATTATTAACTACGAAAACTGGGCTTCTGCACATATCATTGATGCCAGTAAATGGGATATTGCAAGGCAGTGTGGCAGCATAGAAAATGCACCGACATACAATGAATTAGAGTTGTTGCACACTGTTTTTAATTCACTGGGATGGCCGTCTTCACCAAGTTTTCCTTATTTGTCCTCTCAACAGTGTGGGATGGACGAAGGCACTGGAGCACAGGATTGTAGTATCACGCTAATGAATAAACCGGGTCTGGTGACCTGCTTCCAGTAACCAGCATGGCGCATCTGGCGTGGCCTGGGAGCCAGTGCCGGATGCGATGCTGGCGCATCTTATGGATTAGCAGCTTTCTTACGCGGTTTACGCGTTTTTGTTACGGCGCTAACTTCACTAATCACCACACCATCACCAAGTCGAGTGGTCAACGTATCGCCCGCTTTCACCTGCTTCACCTGCTTTAACACTGCGCCATCTGCGGCGCTGGTGACGCTATAACCACGCGCCAGCGTCGAAAGCGGGCTAACTGCTTCCAGGTGCGTTACTGCATTACCAAACCGTTCTCGCGTTGCGCTCAGTTGCGCGCGCAACGTTTCTGCCAGGCGATATTCCAGTTGTTGAATTCGCGTCTGTGCGCGGTGAATACGCGGCTGCGGATTTTGCTGGTTTAGCCTCTGTGTTAATCGCTGCTGCTGTTGCCCGGCACGCTTAAGCTGATTTTCCAGCGCAAAGCTCATCCGCTTTTGCAGGCGCTCAAGCATGGTTTGCTGGCGTGCCAGCCGGAGCTGTGGATGCTGCTGCTGTAAGCGATGATGGATCTGCGTAAAACGACGCGTGCGGTTGGCGAGATAATAATCCATCGCCATCTCCAGCCGTTGACGGGCCGATTGCACCTGGCGCAGTAACTCTTGCTGATTTCGGCTCACTACTTCAGCGGCAGCCGAGGGCGTTGGCGCACGCAAATCAGCGACAAAATCGGCAATCGTCACATCGGTTTCATGCCCGACGGCACTCACTACCGGAATGCGGCTGGCAAAAATCGCCCGCGCTACGCGTTCGTCGTTAAAACTCCATAAATCTTCCAGCGAACCGCCACCGCGCCCAACGATCAATACGTCACACTCGTTGCGCTGATTCGCCAGTTCAATGGCGCGAACAATTTGCCCCGGCGCGTCATCGCCCTGAACGGCGGTGGGGTAGATGATCACCGGCAGAGAAGGATCGCGACGTTTTAACACATGCAAAATATCATGTAGCGCAGCACCGGTTTTTGAGGTGATCACACCAACGCAATGCGCAGGGGAGGGAAGTGGTTTTTTGTATTGCTGATCGAACAAACCTTCAGCCTGCAACTTCGCTTTGAGCTGTTCGTACTTCTGTTGCAGCAGCCCTTCACCGGCAGGCTGCATACTTTCGACGATAATCTGGTAGTCACCGCGCGGCTCGTAGAGCGTAATATTGGCGCGAACTAAAACCTGTTGCCCATGCTGTGGGCGGAAGGTGACCCGGCGGTTGCTGTTGCGGAACATCGCGCAGCGCACCTGGGCGGTATCGTCTTTAAGCGTAAAGTACCAGTGACCGGAAGCCGGTTGTGTGAAATTAGAAATTTCGCCGCTGATCCAAACCTGCCCCATATCATGCTCAAGCAGCAGACGAACCGTTTGATTCAGGCGACTAACGGTAAAAATTGCAGGGGATTGAGAAGGTAACATGTGAGCGAGATCAAATTCTAAATCAGCAGGTTATTCAGTCGATAGTAACCCGCCCTCCGGGGATAGCAAGCATTTTTTGCAAAAAGGGGTAGATGCAATCGGTTACGCTCTGTATAATGCCGCGGCAATATTTATTAACCACTCTGGTCGAGATATTGCCCATGCTACGTATCGCTAAAGAAGCTCTGACGTTTGACGACGTTCTCCTCGTTCCTGCTCATTCTACCGTTCTGCCGAATACTGCTGACCTCAGCACCCAGCTGACGAAAACTATTCGTCTGAATATCCCTATGCTTTCCGCAGCAATGGATACCGTAACGGAAGCGCGCCTGGCTATTGCTCTGGCTCAGGAAGGCGGTATCGGCTTTATCCACAAAAATATGTCCATTGAACGCCAGGCGGAAGAAGTTCGCCGTGTGAAAAAACACGAATCTGGCGTGGTGACTGACCCGCAGACTGTTCTGCCAACCACGACGCTGCGCGAAGTGAAAGAACTGACCGAGCGTAACGGCTTTGCGGGCTACCCGGTCGTTACCGAAGAAAACGAACTGGTGGGTATTATCACCGGTCGTGACGTACGTTTTGTTACCGACCTGAGCCAGCCGGTTAGCGTTTACATGACGCCGAAAGAACGTCTGGTCACCGTGCGTGAAGGTGAAGCCCGTGAAGTTGTGCTGGCAAAAATGCACGAAAAACGCGTTGAAAAAGCGCTGGTGGTTGATGACGAATTCCACCTGATCGGCATGATCACCGTGAAAGATTTCCAGAAAGCAGAACGTAAACCGAACGCCTGTAAAGACGAGCAAGGCCGTCTGCGTGTTGGTGCAGCGGTTGGCGCGGGTGCGGGTAACGAAGAGCGTGTTGACGCGCTGGTTGCCGCAGGCGTTGACGTTCTGCTGATCGACTCCTCTCACGGTCACTCTGAAGGCGTTCTGCAGCGTATCCGTGAAACTCGTGCTAAATATCCGGATCTGCAAATCATCGGCGGCAACGTGGCAACAGCTGCGGGGGCACGCGCTCTGGCAGAAGCTGGTTGCAGCGCGGTTAAAGTCGGCATTGGCCCTGGCTCTATCTGTACGACTCGTATCGTGACTGGCGTAGGTGTTCCGCAGATCACCGCCGTTGCTGACGCCGTAGAAGCCCTGGAAGGCACCGGTATTCCGGTTATCGCTGACGGTGGTATCCGTTTCTCAGGCGATATCGCCAAAGCTATCGCCGCAGGTGCAAGCGCGGTAATGGTGGGTTCCATGCTGGCGGGTACTGAAGAATCTCCGGGTGAAATCGAACTCTACCAGGGCCGTTCTTACAAATCTTACCGTGGGATGGGCTCTCTGGGTGCGATGTCCAAAGGTTCTTCTGACCGTTACTTCCAGAGCGACAACGCTGCCGACAAACTGGTGCCGGAAGGTATCGAAGGTCGCGTGGCCTATAAAGGTCGCCTGAAAGAGATCATTCACCAGCAGATGGGCGGCCTGCGCTCCTGTATGGGCCTGACCGGCTGTGGTACTATCGACGAACTGCGTACTAAAGCGGAGTTTGTACGTATCAGCGGTGCGGGCATTCAGGAAAGCCACGTTCACGACGTGACCATTACTAAAGAGTCCCCGAACTACCGTCTGGGCTCCTGATTCTCTTCGCCCGACTTCATGTCGGGCGATTTATATTATCTGTTTCACTTGCCTCGGAATAAGCGTCAATGACGGAAAACATTCATAAGCATCGCATCCTCATTCTGGACTTCGGTTCCCAGTATACTCAACTGGTTGCGCGCCGCGTGCGTGAGCTGGGCGTTTACTGCGAACTGTGGGCGTGGGATGTGACAGAAGCACAAATTCGTGACTTCAATCCAAGCGGCATTATTCTTTCCGGCGGCCCGGAAAGTACTACTGAAGAAAACAGCCCGCGTGCGCCGCAGTATGTTTTTGAAGCAGGCGTACCGGTATTTGGCGTTTGCTATGGCATGCAGACCATGGCGATGCAGTTGGGCGGTCACGTTGAAGCCTCTAACGAACGTGAATTTGGCTACGCGCAGGTTGAAGTCGTAAACGACAGCGCACTGGTTCGCGGTATTGAAGATGCTCTGACCGCAGACGGTAAACCTCTGCTCGATGTCTGGATGAGCCACGGCGATAAAGTTACCGCTATCCCGTCCGACTTCGTCACCGTAGCCAGCACCGAAAGCTGCCCGTTTGCCATTATGGCTAACGAAGAAAAACGCTTCTATGGTGTACAGTTCCATCCGGAAGTGACTCACACCCGCCAGGGTATGCGCATGCTGGAGCGTTTTGTGCGTGATATCTGCCAGTGTGAAGCCCTGTGGACGCCAGCGAAAATTATCGACGATGCTGTAGCTCGCATCCGCGAGCAGGTAGGCGACGATAAAGTCATTCTCGGCCTCTCTGGTGGTGTGGATTCCTCCGTAACCGCAATGCTGCTGCACCGCGCTATCGGTAAAAACCTGACTTGCGTATTCGTCGACAACGGCCTGCTGCGTCTCAACGAAGCAGAGCAGGTTCTGGATATGTTTGGCGATCACTTTGGTCTCAATATTGTTCACGTTCCGGCAGAAGATCGCTTCCTGTCAGCGCTGGCTGGCGAAAACGATCCGGAAGCAAAACGTAAAATCATCGGGCGCGTTTTCGTTGAAGTATTCGATGAAGAAGCGCTGAAACTGGAAGACGTGAAGTGGCTGGCGCAGGGTACTATCTACCCTGACGTTATCGAATCTGCGGCGTCTGCAACCGGTAAAGCACACGTCATCAAATCTCACCACAACGTGGGCGGCCTGCCGAAAGAGATGAAGATGGGCCTGGTTGAACCGCTGAAAGAGCTGTTCAAAGACGAAGTGCGTAAGATTGGTCTGGAGCTGGGCCTGCCGTACGACATGCTGTACCGTCATCCGTTCCCGGGACCAGGCCTTGGCGTTCGTGTTCTGGGTGAAGTGAAGAAAGAGTACTGTGACCTGCTGCGCCGCGCTGACGCCATCTTCATTGAAGAACTGCGTAAAGCGGACCTGTACGACAAAGTCAGCCAGGCGTTCACCGTCTTCCTGCCAGTACGTTCCGTTGGCGTAATGGGCGATGGTCGTAAGTATGACTGGGTTGTCTCTCTGCGTGCTGTCGAAACCATCGACTTTATGACCGCACACTGGGCGCATCTGCCGTACGATTTCCTCGGTCGCGTTTCCAACCGCATTATCAATGAAGTGAACGGTATTTCCCGCGTGGTGTATGACATCAGCGGCAAGCCGCCAGCTACCATTGAGTGGGAATGATTCGTTAACGCTTTTCTGCGATTAACACCCATCGAAAATAATACTAACCGCCTTGATTTTAAGGCGGTTTTTTATTTTCAGCCATTAATAACCATCAGGTACTATCTGTTATTTTTAGCGGTAAATTTGACGGTATAAGAAATTTTTGGTCAGTGTTACACTCCATTTTACGGTCAGATTTTAGCCAGCGGTGACGGTAAAATTTCACAATGGAGAGTGACCCGATGCTGACCGATACCAAGCTGAAAAACCTCAAAGCGCGGGAAAAACTTTATAAAGTTGCAGACCGTGATGGGCTGTATGTAACCGTATCTCCCAATGGATTGGTGACGTTTCGCTATGACTATCGAATCAATGGTCGTCGTGAAACGTTAACGATTGGTCGCTATGGTGACGGTATTTCTCTGGCGCAGGCGCGCGAAAAATTAGTGGAAGCTAAAAAACGCGTAAATGCAGGAATATCGCCCGCTGGAGAGAAGCGTGACGGTAAAACAAAGCGAAAAGAAGAAAAGACACTCCACGATTTTACCGTCAGCTACATGAAACACACCCGGCTGGCGGACAGCACAAGGGCGATGAAGCAAAGCATTATCGACAGAGACATCACCCCAGTATGGGGGCGCAAGCTGCTGTCAGAGATAACCCCCTCTCTCCTACGTGAGTATTGCGACAAGATAAAAGCGCGTGGTGCGCCAGCGACGGCGATTCAGGTTCGCAATATCGTTAGTGCGGTATTTAAGTTCGCCGCGCTTCACGGCGACTATTACCCCAATCCTGCCGAAGAGGTTTTACCGGCTTCAATTGCGACATTCGAAGCGCGCGACAGGGCGCTCAAGCCAGAGGAGATAGGCTGGTTTTTCAATCAGCTTGAACAAACGGGTACATTACCCACCATCAAGCTGGCCATTAAATTGGTTTTATTAACGATGGTGCGTAAAAGTGAACTGCTGAACGCGCCGTGGGGTGAGGTTAATTTTAATGCCTGCCTTTGGACGATTGACGCCAGCCGGATGAAGGGATCACGGGATCATAATGTTTATCTGTCCCGGCAGGCACAGGACATTCTGATTGCCCTGAAAATGTGCGCAGGAAGCAGTGATTGGGTTTTGCCTTCATGCAATCAGTCGTCGCATAAGACCATGTCGGCGGCGACCTTAAACCGGGTCATTAATCTTACGGTTAAGCAGGCGCAGGAACGGGGGATCAGGCTGGCGTCGTTTTCCGTTCACGATATGCGCCGAACGGCCTCGACGTTATTGCATGAGGCGGGGTTTAATTCCGACTGGATAGAAAAATGCCTCGCGCACGAGGAAAGAAGCGTCAGAGCCGTTTATAACAAAGCGGAATACGCAGAGCAGCGCCGTGATATGTTGCAGCAGTGGGCGGATATGGTTGATGGGTGGATCAAGCAATACCGCCCGTAAGTACTATGCGGGGATCTTGGTACCAGAGCGCTTTGGTGCTTTGGCCAGATTCTTCTGTACCGCACTGTCAATATGGTGATGGTTATTTTCCTGCCGAGTCTTGAGCCAGCGTTCCACTTCCTCTTTGTCCCACGCGACGGCGCGCTTCGTTAGCGCAAAACGTTGGGAAACAGGCCTTTTTGCTCCAACGCATAAATCGTACTTTCAGAGAGTGGCACCATCTGTAAAAGCACGTTTTTTCTAATGGCAATTTTCATTGTTTTCCCCATGCCGTTCGGCGTTCAGGTGTTGCCACTGCGCTGCAATCCGCTTCATCACCGCATTCCCCTCCGGGATCACCTCCTGCGGCTCTTTCATCAACATTATCCGCCCCCGGATAACGATCAGCGCCTGTTCCAGCAGGTCATAGTCCAGATAACAGAGGTCGGGAATATCCAGTTGCCACACGTAGCCATTCCATGCAGAAAGCAGTACCTGCGCAGCCGCGCGTCCGCCGGTGGTTTCTGTGAGAGCAACGTCGACAAGGGTATTGACAGCAAGGCGGTATTCCTCTGGCGTTACGCAAAGTCTTTGTCGTTGGGTTTCTTGCGTTGCCAGAGCCTTAAATATTTCGTTCATAACATTTCCTTATCGTTGAAAAACCCAACACTTCACCGTCGCCGGGTGGCGCGATGCGGCTGGGTAACGGCGGTTAAATTCAGCGTTGATGCCGCTGTTAACCGTTCTGACTTCAATAAACTTGTGGGTACGGCTGGTTTTCAGTACCCGCTTTAAATCGCTGACTGGTGGGATCTGCTGGCGACGTTCGGTGGCCAGTTGAATAAAGTGGTTAAGGTTGACGGCGATAAGCTGTTCATCGCGCGAGTGGTTGAGCTGTGGTTCGTCGTCGCCATCGAGGAAGTCGAAAATATCCCAGAACTCCTGCACCAGAGGGTGGTCGGCGCTGATGGCCTGCTGGCGCTCCAGACTGAGGCGGATAAACATTTCTCTGGTTGCCTGTAGCTGCTCCTTCGTGACCGGAATAACCAGCGCCAGCGCGTCGAGCAGCGCCATAAGCTGGGCGTGGTTTTTAATGATGCGGATATGGCGAATATCGGGGTGGGCGTGAAGCTGCTGCTCGTATAGCGGGATCTGCCGGTTGACGCACTCCAGCACGGCCTGTTCCGCCAGCGCTGCTTTCAGCATAAAGCCGGAAAGCTGTTCCACCGGCAGGCGTTCGAGCTGCTCGGCAGCGACCTTGGTCTGAGTATTCTGGCCGCTGCGGTCGGTGTACAGGTGAATAATACGTTCCAGCACCGGGTTAGAGGCGCTAACGTCGGCGTTTTGCGCAATCACAATCGAGCCCCGGAACGGAGGTTCATAGGTCTCGTTACCGCTGTTACGCAGACCGCGAGACCGCACTGACCGCCCGTTATAGGCGGTTTTTAGCTCTTCCCAATCAAAGCCGCGTTGCTTTGCACCCTCCTGATTACGGTCACCCTCGATCAGCACCACCGGCATGTTCGCCACCTGCGCAAAGTTGCGCGCGCGGGCGGCCAGCGTTGATTTAGACGGATCGAAACCTTCATAGTCGCGTCGGCCTAACAGCTTCCAGAGAAACTCTATCAGCGTGGTTTTGCCGCTGCCGGGTTCGCCAACGATTTCCAGAAACGGAAAGCTCTTGTGCTTGTCGCGGATCTGTTCGGCAAACATCGTCCCAAGCCAGAACGCCAGCGCCACAAAGCCCTTTGCGCCAAACGCCTGCCAGAGTAGCTGGGGCCACTGGCTGTCCATCTGTTTTAAATTGTCGTTCAGCGTCAGGCTGACCGACTGGTTCAGGCTTTTAAGGCTGAGTTTGCCCATGTCGAAGAAGTCTTCTTCGTTGAGTGTGTACAGCCGACCATCGCGAACGGCCAGATCGTTGAACACGTAAGCGCGGTATTCTTTGCTGTAGCCGATAAAATCAGTGGTCTGGACAGTTTTGATTTTGGGAAGCTGCTTGAGCAGCAACTTATCTAACTGCTGACTGGTGCCGGTGAAGATGCCGCCCTGCGCGATATGCAGCAGGCGCTTTTTGAATTCTGAGCCGCTGGAAAGTTGGGAGCCGGTGAAGGTGTTTTTTATCGGCGGCGTGTCGTCCGGGAAGTTAATGCGAAAGTAATACCAGCTTTCGTCGGTGATGGTGTTGGCCTGATAGTAGAGGGCGGTCGGGTAGCAGTTGGCGATCTCCACCACGGCGGACGACTCTTTCAGCGCCTTCTGTTTCAGCTCTTCTTCGCTCAGGTCGTCATTGGAGAATGAGATACTTTCATGCACCCGCATATAGCGGTCAATATCCAGCTTGAACCAGAACAGGCGGCTGTCAAACTCGAAGTGGAACTCTTTACGCTCTGTCTGTTCGTGCATCAGCAGGGCTTTGGCGGCGGGAGAGGTGGCGATCAGCAGAGAGCCGTAGTAGCGGTATTTCTTCACTAGCTCTGGGTTAAGCCGGTCGCGTTGGTGCAAATCGTTCCAGTCCAGCTTGCTGCGGGAATGCGGCGTCTGTGCGGCGGCTGCGCTCCAGCCTTCGTCCCGGCTGCGCTTTACCCATCGCCGGGTATAGCTCATGCCCGCCTTGTCGTTATCCAGCGCCCAGACCAGTAAAGGGCGCTTTTTATCCACGAACAGCGCGGCCAGTTGGCTTAACGCCTGCGCCGGATAGTTGTTACAGGTCATCAGGGAAACGGCGGCAATGCCGTGGTGGTGCAGGGCGATAGCGTCAAAAATGCCCTCAACCAGCCAGATCTCCTGCTGTTCTTCCAGCTTCAGCGTTGGCAATAGCCACCATAGCCCGCTGTAAGCGCCGTGAAAGTTGGCTTTGCGATCGCCGAAACGCTGTGGGCGGTCAACGATCCGCTCCCACCACACGCCGTCAGCCAGCGGGAAACGTACCGTCGCTGAACCGATATCACGCCGTGGGTCGTAGTAGTTCTCTTGAGTGTAACAGTCACGGATCAGCGAAAGGTCAAAGCCGCGCATCTCGCGCAGGTAGGCATCGGCGGCGGCCTGTGGGTTTTCCGGGGTTGGGGGATATCTGTCTGACCAGCTTTCAAACAGATCCGGGTACATATCTTTGATGTGGATTTCGGCATTGCATTTATTCAGGCGACCGCAGCGCAATACCCACGGGCTGATGGCATTGGTGTACAGCTCTTTTTTCTGGCAGTCCGGGCAGATGCCCTGCCGCAGCCAGTCGCCCTGTTCTTTAAAGGAAAAGTCGGCCAGTAGTCGCCGCGTAATTTCCTGATGAAGTTGTGGTTGCATTGCCAGTACCTTTATTCAGGTAATACTTACCCGTCGCATAGACACGTTGTTTATGCGTTGTGGTTGTGAGTCTTTTATTTACTGAGCGTTACGCGATTTTCTGTTTTTGCAGAAATTGCCCGCGTGTGGATAGTGGTATGTGTATCTTAGGATTCGGGCAACCGCTCGGTACCACCGTTCCCATCACGGTTTCCATTGCGATAAATGAAAACGAACAGTTAACGTTTTTGCACTGGTAATAGAGCTTACGTACCAGCGGTGACATATATTCGCTGCTGCGAATTATCGCCTTACCGTCGCAGTGTGGGCATTTCATCATGTCCTGTCTCCTTACCACTTTTAACTAACTGAAACACTAACGCTTTTCGTTAACGGACTGACGAAATAGTGTGATGCCGTTCAAAAAAATGATTCTTGCCATGCTGGACATCGAACGGTTCTGATCCAGCGCTAATGCTTCCAGTTCCGCGATTTCAGCGGGGAGCAGGCGCATTGCCACCGGTTTGTTCGACATCACCCCGCGAGGCGCTCTTGAGCGTAAGACGTTCTCATTTGTTTTCATGGTGGTATATTGTGGTTATTAACATTACACAATCTATAATTCCCTCAATTGAGTGAATTGTCAATGGTAATTATATCCAAATGAAAGAATTTGGCATCCGTTTGAAGGAAGAACGTATCCGACTTGGACTTGATCAAGACGGCTTTGGACAACTTGGGGGCGTGAAGAAAAACGCACAAAGCAACTATGAGAATGGGTTGCGCAAGCCGGACAGTGACTATCTTGCTGGCATAGCGGCAGCGGGAGTTGATGTTCTGTATGTTCTAACAGGCAACCGCACGCCTGTGGTTACGTTGTCCAATAAAGAGAGTGTGTTGGTGGAAAACTATCGTTCTGCTACGCCAGAACACCAGTCCACCCTTGACACGGTTAGCGCTGCGCTTGCGCAACCGATGAATTGTCGAAAAGTACAATGATTTATTAATTTCAGCTTATTAGGGAGTAATTATGGCAAATGTCGGCTTTTCTTTTGAGGGGGTGATGATTGAAAGAATTATTGCTCATCGAATCTTCCCAAGGTCTCCCGATAAGCAAATGGTTCCACCTAAGTTAAGTAATCAGTTAATAACGTTAGAACAAGATGCTTTGGATGCACTACAGGTTCGTATAACAGAAGCCTTAGGTAATAAATCTCATGGCATTGAAATGTCTATCACTGATACCGGTGATGATAGTTTTTTTGCACTGACAACGTCTGTACTACATGTTGAAGGCGAATCATTTATTAACGTATCTAAGCGATTGGCGCATAAGTTAACAGAAGCTCAATATAGTGCGGGGAAGGTTTCCGGTGGTGTGTTAGTAATCATTACGGGAAAAATTGGTGAACAAGCCTGCCCATTCTTTGCTGTACTGCGTGCTGAAATGCAAAACGGATTTCGGACCAATGATACCCCAGAGAAAATAGCGATGGAGTATATTGCTGACTTATTACTTACACCAACTCAGCGGCTTTATAAAATAGGAGTGTTGATTGAGTGTGAGTCAGGCCATGAATTGATTGATGGTCGTTGTGATACGCAATATTATCGTTCATTTTTATTTGATCACTTGATGACATCGACGGAAACTAAAAATGCTGCGGGGTATTTTTACAGTGTTTTTCTTGGAATGGGGATCGAAAAATCCTCCAAGAAATTGACGCAGGATTTTTTTGAACATACTCGAAATTTCATTAATCAGGCTCCAGTTGATGAAGAAACTAAGTTTGATTTACACGAGTCATTACGTTCTGAACTGAGAAGTCAGAAAGCAACTTTGAGTACCGCTTCGTTTGCTACGGAACATCTTCCTCAAGAATTACAGACGAGCTATCAGTCATTTATGGCTCAAAAAGGTTTTCCGCAGAATGCAGTGTCTAAAGATACTGATTATATTAAGAAAAAGCTTCGTCGTAGAAGTAAATTAGTGTTTACAAGCGATGTATGGATATCCATACCACCAGATCAAGTAAAAGAACTGGTACAGATTGAACAAACAGATGATGATGAGTCAACTACACTTAAAGTCAAAGGGCGGTTGAAAAGTCAAGAATGATGAGTATAGAGGATTTTAGACGTTATCTGGTTGAAAACCATGCTGCTTATGAAGCATGGGGTAAACATATTGCGTCTGAAATCAATGCGGCTTTGATTGAACAACTTGGTGAAGGGGCCGCCCAGCTCTTCATCAAGGTACCACCCACTCCGAGAGTTAAAGGTATCGAGTCCGCATTAGGGAAGGTTGGTCGTAAAGGTTATAACAACCCTGTTCAGCAGATGACGGATCTCGTTGGCGTTCGTTTTGTCGTTTTACTTTCTGAAGATATTGAGACAATCTGTAAAATCATTCAGAATAATGAACAATGGATAGCTGTTGTTTCTAAAGATTATCAGGATGAAATAGAGGTAAACCCTAAACTATTTGATTATCAATCAAAGCATTTTGAAATAAGGCCAAAGATAAATAGCGTTATATCGGGAGTTAATATTACAACTGATATGTGCTGTGAAGTACAAATTAGAACATTATTGCAGCATGCGTATGCAGAATTAGTTCATGATAGCGTTTATAAACCTGTTGGCCCAGTACCGAAAAAAGCGGAGCGCCAAATTGCGCGTAGTATGGCTTTGATGGAAACAACAGATGAATTATTTTGTAATACAATGCGGCTTTTATGTGATACTAATAAACCAAGAAATGATTTTTTAAAGGAGTTAAAAGATTTTTATATAAATAAAATTGGGAGACAGTATTTAAATCAGGAAGATAAAATAAATTATTGTTTTTTAGATGAGTATAGGTCGTTTATACAAGAAGATCTTTTGACTAATCTAATCGACCTTCTTGATAAGAAAAAATATATATCATATAAAATCCAACAAAGGGCTACTGCCAATCTTTTTTTTGCGCAGCCAGTGGTCATTTTTACTTACTGGCTGGCAATAAATGAAGACAGTAATAAATTACAGCAAGAATGGCCGTTACCTGGATATTTGAACGAATTGAGAATGATTTTAAGTGATGTTGGTGTAAGTAGCGGTATTGGATATTAATCTTCCAGCCCCAACTCACACTCCACCGCCGTCCCATACCCACTGCTGTTATCCAACGTATGCACGCACCGCGTAATCACCCACGCGGTGCCGTCAATCTCCGCCTTAAACCCCTTCACCTGCACCGACAGTTCCGGGAACAAATCGGGCCGTCCGCGCGCAAGATTCAGGCTGAACGTTGCCGCGCCTCGCTGTAATAGCTCCCACGCGCTTTTTGCCGCTCTGTAGGCGTTATTTTTGTTGGCATAGGTGTGGCGCAGCACCTTGATATTTCCCTCTTCGCCGACCATCACGTTATCGGCGTTGAATGAGGTGTCTGACGTCGGCGATTCTGTTGGTTGCGTTTGCGGAAGATTTTTCCGTGTCTTGCGCTTCACGTCAGTTGACTGCTTTTTAGCCTGCCGCGTATCCAGCCAGTAGGCCGTTACGCCGGTATAGGCTTCCCTGTCCGCGATGCTGAACCGGTGGCTGTCGCCGTCCTCGCGGTTAATGGTTGCGACCGGCAGCGGCTTGCCGCTGGCGCTTTTACCGGAACCTGTCGGCATCAGCAGCAGAGCATCATTTTTCACGCAGGCGATAGCGCCGTGCATTTGCGCCAGCCGGGTTAGGAAGGACGCATCAGACTCGTTAGTCTGGTCAACGTGCTCAATGGCGATCCCAGCCAGCTCGCCGCTGACGGTTGATTCCAGCTTATGACGTGCCGCCACGGTTTGCACAATCGCGCCCAGCGTCACATCATGGTAGCTCTGTTCCCGTTTAACGTTCAGCGAATCGCGGAAATCGGCGCTGCGGGCGCGGAGACTGAGTACGTCCGGTGCGCCGCTGTGCTCCAGTTCGTCCACGGTGAAGACATTCTGGTGCATCACGCCGTCACCCTTCCAGCCCAGAGAAACCGTTATTTTTTCGCCCTTTGCCGGAAACGCCAGCAGGCCGTCGCTGTCGTCCAGTTCGAGCTGCAGTTCGTCGGCCTCAAAGCCCCGGTTGTCGGTGATACGCAGGCTGATTAAGCGGTTGTCCAGATTCCGCGTAATGTCCTTACCGTTCAGCACCACGCTGTACTCCGGCTGCGGCTGGGCGTTTAAGAGTGCGTTTAACATCGTCATAGTCCGTCTACCATCGTGATGATGTCGCCCAGCAAGCCACCTAGCTTCGGCGGATCGACACGTTTTAACGCCAGCGTAAACTCAATGCGCCGGGCCGCACCATCGCGAAAAAAGACGCTGCGGGTGACGTTCAGGCTCTCAATCACAAACCAGCCATGCAGCGAGCCGGTGCCTTCAATCAGCGGCCACGCCATCCCCTGATCGGCCATCTTACGCAGGAAAAACAGAGTAAAGCGCCCGCCGGTCAGTTCCGGCAACAGCACGCCGTTTAGCGTAATGGTTTCGTCACCCACGCCGATAAACTGGCTGGCCGGACGTAGCCCCACGCGGGAACTGGCAGGATGCCGCCACGCTACGGCGTGCTGCATATCCTGATAGGGCAGGGTTTTCAGGCTGAAGACGAACAGCCCCAGTACCATCATCATAAGAGCCTCCTTAATCAATATCGCGCAGGCTGCTGCGGGTTCTGGCGGCATTCTGCCGTTCGCGCTTGTCCAGTTCCTGCGCCACCAGTTTCGCCAGTTGTTGTTCATTCATGCCGGGAGCAGCGTGGATGTGAATAGTGACTGGCCCGCCGCTGGTTGCTGGTGCGGAAAGGGATGCTGGCGCGAGCGGGGCGCGATTATCCGGCAGGGCGGCGAGAGGGGGCATGGCGACAGCGGCGGCGCTGAGCGTCAGCCCGGCACCGGCGGCGATTAACTGCTTCGAGAGTTGCCCTACGCTGGCCAGCGCCGTTTGCGTGTTGCCCTCAATCCCGACCGCCAGCCCGTCCACGGTATAGCGGCCCATTTCGGCGAATACCCGCGACGGTGAGTGAATACCGAGCTTGTCCTTGAACCAGTTGGAAATATTGCTGCCCAGATCCAGCACACCCTGCTTAATCGCTTCCCATTTGGCGAAGATCCCCTGTTTCAGCCCTTCCATGATATTGCCGCCGATCTCGGTAAAGCGGGTGGACAGGTTACTGAAACTGTTCAGAACGTTATCCCAGACTGTGGTAAACACCGTGGACAGGTTCCAGTTGGTGAAAAAAGCAATGATGGCATTCAGGGCAGTGCTGACGGTGGTTTTAATTCCCTCCCAGATACCGGTGGCGGTAGTGGTAATGCCCGTCCATATTTGCCCCAGAAATGCCACCACGCTGTTCCACGCTTCAACGGTCGTTGCTTTGATAGTATCCCAGTGCTGGTAAACCAGACCGGGCAGCGTCCAGTTCAGCAGGATATTCACCAGCCCGTCCCAGCAGCCGAAGAGAAACGTTTTAATCCCTTCCCAGACGGCGCTGGTTGTGGTTTTTACACTGTTCCACGCATCGCTGCATACCTGCTTAAAACTATTCCAAAGCGCGGCGAACTTCGGCCCCAGCCAGTCCCAGTTACTCCAGATCCAGATGGCGGCACCGGCGATCAGCGCAATCACCGCCAGAACCGGGTTAGCCATCATTGCGCGACCCAGCCAAATTACCGCTTTTCCCGCGCCTTTAAAGGCATTCGCCAGCAGCCCTAGCGCGCTGCCGCCCTTAATACCGAGCACCGACAGGCTGAGTTTTAGCGCCGCCATCGGGCCGAGGATACCGGCCAGCGTCAGGGATATGCCACCGAGCGCTACGGCGAACGCGCCGATCGCCATGCCGATTTTCACCAGTGTGGCGGTTAGCTGCGGGTTGGCCTTCATCCATGCGCCGATGGACTGTAAAACGCCGGTCATACGTTGGGTAATGCTGCGCAACGGGCTGTCTACCGATTCGAACATCTCAATACCGAGATCTTCCCACGCTGAGTCAAGATTCTGGAGATCCCCCTTCATATTATCGGCCATCGTTTTGGCAACTTTGCCAGCGGTACCGAGGGAGGCTTTCACCTGTTCGGCATAGGCTTCAATGCGCTGCGACGGATCGAGTGACGCCTGTTTGTCGAGCAGTTCCATCATGGCGGAGGAGGCTTCCACGCCGAAAATATCCTTGATGTAGGACATTTTCTTCACGTTACCGACGCCGCCGATCCCTTTCTTCTCAAATGCGGCGGATATTTCTGCCAGTAGTTGCGGCATCTCTTTCATTTTCCCGGTACTGTCCGCCACCGAGACTTTCAGATCCTCCAGCGCCTCCGCCGCGCGTTTGGGCTGGGCTGCCAGCCGTAACAGCGCCATACGCAAAGAGGTACCCGCCTGCGATCCCTGAATCCCCACGTTGCCCAGCATCCCGACCATTGCCGACATGGTTTCAAAATCCTGCCCTGCCGCCTGCGCCGCCGGGCCAACGTATTTCATCGTTTCGCCCAACATTTGCAGGTCGGTATTAGACGTGGTGAATGTGAAAGTCAGCGCGTCGGCCATGCGTTGCATCTGGTCAGCCGGGATTTTATAGGCGCTCTGAATATTGGATGCGATATCAGAAACCTGCGCCAGTTGCGTATCCATTCCCGCCGCTTTCGCCAGATCCAGCATGTGCGGCATCGCCTTTTCGATTTTATCCGGCGTGTAGCCCGCCATTGCCAGAAAACCCTGCCCCTGCGCCACATCGTTGGCGGTAAAGCTGGTTGATGCGCCCAAATCCCGCGATTGCGTTCGCAGCCGTTTCAGTTCATCAGAATTTTTATCGGTGCGTGTTAACGCCTGTACGCGCGACATGCCCACGTCGAAATCGTAGCCGGGCATCATTACCCGCGCACCGCCGTAGAGCATACCCACGCCGGTGGCCGTCGCGGTTGCGCCAAATCCGGCCAGTTTGTTGCGGGTGTCCATGGCTCCGGCGTAGCTGTTTTTTGCTGCGTTCATCCGCTGTTGCTGCCGGTTTAGCCGTTCCAGTCGCCTGCGCTGTTCCTCCACGCTACGGTTAGCACTCTCCAGTCGTTGCCGTAGTTCACTCTGGCGCTGGCTAAGATTACGGGTATCGATACCAGCGTTGCACAGTGCGGTGCGGCTACGCTGCTGGGCCTGAGTAAGTTGACCATGCCGTTCTTTAAGTCGCCGCGCCTCCTGCTGGGCACGTTCAAACTCCCGACGCATCGCTGCCGTGGGCGCAGTGCTGCTTTGCATTGCCGTGGCCAGCGCCCGGACGTGATCCTGCGCGCTTTTAAGCTGGTTGCCGGTGACGGCGACATCGCGCGCCAGCTTGCGATAGCCATCGATTTGTCCGGCCTGTTTGTTCAGGTCTTTGACCTGCTGCTGCGCCGCTTTCAGCGCTCTGGCGGTTTCGCTGCTTTGATGTGAAACAGAACGCAGCGGGCGGGTGATTTTGTCCACTGCGTTGAGGAGTACCTGCAGGCGTAGGTTCTGTGTGCTCATTTATCGGCCCCGCTGCGCTGGCGGGCCTGTTCCCGCCAGTAAAGGGTTTCGCTTAGTGTGAGAGCGTCCATTGCCGACAGCGGCCAGTGAAAAATAACGGCGATATCGGCCTGCGCCTCTTCTATGCGTCCGGGGTATCCGCTGCTTCCGGCGAGGTCTGCGGCAAAAAACCGACAAGCGCCGTACCGAAGGCCGTCAGGTCGATAAAATCCAGTTGCGCCACCTCATGCTTATTCAGCGCCGGTGCGGTGATGCGGGGCAGAACGGTGGTCAGTGCGTCGACGTTGAGGCTCAGCAGCTCCACCAGACTGACACCGCGCAGGTCGCCGCCCAGCGGTTTACGGATCTGGAACTCGACAAATTCGGTTTCGCCGCGTTTCAGGGGAGTATTCAGGGTCACGGTTTTACGTTCGTTCATGGTTCATCCTTACAGGCCAATGGCCCGGCGTGCGCCAGCCAGACGGTCTTTGCCGTCAATATTTTCAATAAAGTTCACGGTGTCGATTTCAACGATGGTTTCACCGTTAACGCTCTCTTTGTAATAGGTACAAAGGGTGCTGATTTTGGTCGCGGAGTTCTCGCCTTGCTTGTATTCGCCGCGATCCAGCTCTTTGTGGCGACCACGCACCACGATTTCCACTGCGTCGTACTCTTCGCTGTCTTCACGCTGGATAGCGCCGGAGAATCGCAGCATCACGCCGCTGATCTTCGTCCAGCCGATCTGCCGCAGCGCCAGCAGCTCATAGCCGCCGATTGACCATTCCACGCTGAGCGCCTCGTCATCCAGCCCCAGATCGACATGCGCTGCGCCGTTCATGCCGCCGCCACGATAGGCTTCCAGCTTGCGCGTCAGCTTTGCCGGAGTGAAGGACTCCACCTGCGCCAGATAGATATCGCCCTCGTTAAACAGGTTGAGGTATTTCAGTTTGCTGGGTAGTGCCATGGTGCGTTCTCCTGTTACACGGTGGTGGCGATGGATTCAGCCAGATTGACCAGATAGCGGTCAGTGATGCGCTGGCGGAACATCAGGTTTTCCAGCGGCGGCACCGGGGTGTAGTCGTAGTCGATATACGCTTTACCCGCTTTCAGGATGTCCGGCGTGTTGGCGGCGGGATCGAACCATGCGGAACCATCGACGATGTAGCCGTTGCCTTTCAGTTCGCGGAATTTGGCGTTCACGCCTTCGATAATGTCGCGGAACAGAGAAGCGTGTTGCGGTTTATCTACCGCCCAGAAGTGGGCGTCGGCGATGGTATCCGCCAGCACCTGCGCGGTGCGGG
>OHPX01000027.1_pt1 | contig 145140 bp, 126 predicted proteins | sample 1577801 | NCBI WGS metagenome assembly OHPX01 (sample SAMEA3879584, study PRJEB24766) | human gut metagenome | biome: human-associated habitat; feature: feces | place: USA | collected 1985/1987 | reverse complement strand
CTGCCATTCTTCAGATGATAAAGACGTCATTGCAATTGATGGAAAAACGCTCCGGCACTCTTATGACAAGAGTCGCCGCAGGGGAGCGATTCATGTCATTAGTGCGTTCTCAACAATGCACAGTCTGGTCATCGGACAGATCAGGACGGATGAGAAATCCAATGAAATTACAGCTATCCCAGAACTTCTTAACATGCTGGATATTAAAGGAAAAATCATCACAACTGATGCGATGGGTTGCCAGAAAGATATTGCAGAGAAGATACAAAAACAGGGAGGTGATTATTTATTCGCTGTAAAAGGAAACCAGGGGCGGCTAAATAAAGCCTTCGAGAATTTCCGCTGAAAGAATTAAATAATCCAGAGCATGACAGTTACGCAATGAGTGAAAAGAGTCACGGCAGAGAAGAAATCCGTCTTCACATTGTTTGCGATGTCCCTGATGAACTTATTGATTTCACGTTTGAATGGAAAGGTCTGAAGAAATTATGCGTGGCAGTCTCCTTTCGGTCAATAATAGCAGAACAAAAGAAAGAGCCAGAAATGGCGGTCAGATATTATATTAGTTCTGCTGATTTAACCGCAGAGAAGTTCGCCACAGCAATCCGAAACCACTGGCACGTGGAGAATAAGCTGCACTGGCGTCTGGACGTGGTAATGAATGAAGACGACTGCAAAATAAGAAGAGGAAATGCAGCAGAATTATTTTCAGGGATACGGCACATCGCTATTAATATTTTGACGAATGATAAGGTATTCAAGGCAGGGTTAAGACGTAAGATGCGAAAAGCAGCCATGGACAGAAACTATCTGGCGTCAGTCCTTGCGGGGAGCGGGCTTTCGTAATCTTTCCCTGGGAAGGAATGGGATGCACGGTACCCGCAGATAAGTCGCAGCTGGCGGGCAAACTGGCCGAATGTTGCCACATTCTTCGTGTACCCGGAGGCGATCCGCAAGGTTATCTACACCACTAACGCAATCGAATCGCTGAATAGCATCATCACACATGCGATAAAGAAACGGAAAGTGTTCCCGACAGATGAGTCGGTGAAAAAAGTGGTGTGGCTGGCTTTCCAGTCAGCGTCGCAAAAATGGACGATGCCACTTCAGGACTGGCGGATAGGGATGAGTCGCTTTATTATCGAGTTCGGTGACCGCCTTGACGGTCACTTCTGAGAAAGGCATTTACACAGAATGATGGACAGGCTCCGGGCTTTCGTAATCTTGCCCTGACCCGTAGTCTTACCCCGCCCCTAAACACAACACCCACTCACCACAACCTAAACTCATCCGCATCCCGCCATGCCGGAAACTTTTCTCTATATTCCCGCAATGCCACCATCGACAGCTCCGCATCAATGCGCGTTGCCTGATGCGCGTCGGCAGTAGCGATAATCTCGCCCTGTGGATTAATCACCCGGCTGTCACCGCGATAATGGCAGCCGTTGCCATCGCTGCCGACGCGATTGCATCCCGCCACATACGCCTGATTCTCAATCGCGCGGGCCGTCAGCAATGCCTGCCAGTGCAGAGAGCGCGGAGCAGGCCAGTTGGCAACGTAGATGGCGAGGTCATAATCGTTGAGATTGCGCGACCACACCGGAAAACGTAAGTCGTAGCACACCAGCGGCAAAATACGCCAGCCGCGCCATTCCACAATCACTCGCGCATTGCCCGCTTTATAATGTAGATGCTCATCTGCCATGCGGAACAGATGACGCTTATCATAAAAATGTACCGTGCCGCCCGGCTCAACCAGCAAAAAGCGGTTAACCGAACCAGACTCCGTTTGTAATGCAACACTGCCTGCAATCAGCGCATTGCACTGCTGCGCTTTGGCTGTCATCCAGTTCACTACGTCATCTTGTGCTAGCGACGAAGCTGCCGCTTCCATGGCAAAGCCGCTGGTAAACATCTCCGGTAGAACGATCACATCGCGTCCGGTAATACCTTCCAGTTGACGATCAAAATGACGCAGGTTGGCAGGACCATCCATCCACACCAGTGGTTGCTGTAAAAGCGTAATCTTCAAACCAGACACGGTGTACAACTCCTTTATGCGAAGGGTTTTATAACTCTAACACCTTATCAGGCAGTTGCCTTAGCGCAGAATAAATTGATAACAAATGCTGATATTGGAAATATCTGATTTGCAAATTATCGTGTTATCGCCAGGCTTTAGGAGATTAATAACATGGGCAGGATAAGCTCGGGAGGAATGATGTTTAAGGCAATAACGACAGTCGCCGCTCTGGTCATCGCCACCAGTGCAATGGCGCAGGATGATTTAACCATTAGCAGCCTTGCAAAGGGCGAAACCACCAAAGCTGCGTTTAATCAGATGGTGCAAGGGCATAAGCTGCCTGCCTGGGTGATGAAAGGCGGTACTTATACCCCTGCACAAACCGTAACGTTGGGAGATGAGACGTATCAGGTGATGAGCGCGTGCAAACCGCATGACTGTGGCTCGCAACGTATCGCTGTGATGTGGTCCGAGAAATCTAATCAGATGACGGGGCTGTTCTCGACCATTGATGAGAAAACGTCGCAAGAGAAACTCACCTGGTTGAATGTGAACGATGCGCTTTCGATTGATGGTAAAACGGTGCTGTTCGCGGCGTTGACCGGCAGCCTGGAAAACCATCCGGATGGCTTTAATTTTAAATAATTAGCGGATAAAGAAACGGAGCCTTTCGGCTCCGTTATTCAATTACGCGGCTTCAACTTTCCGCACTTTCTCCGGCAACTTTACCGGCTTCGTCGCCAGCTCTTCCGGATCAAAGTCATCAACATTAATACTGCGCAGACGGCTTTCTTCAGCTTTCACCAGAATAGCGGCTTCATCTTTATCAATCAGCCCCTTCGCCAGCGCGTTGTGCGCCAGTTCATCCAGACGGGTAAATGGCAGGTTTTTACCCAGCTCTTTACAGATCCGCTGATGAATCGGGTCGGCGGCAATCACATCCACCAGCGCCTCTTCCAGCAAGCCAACCGGATTATGCTCGCTCGGCGTCAGGTACTGACCGCGACCAATACGTGAGCGAGTGGCGTTCGGCACTTGTAAAATCTTCGCCACTTTATGATCCAGCTTGTCAGACGGTGCCAGATAATGACGTCCGGTCGGGAAGATCACTACATTCAGCAGCCCGGCAACCACGCGGTTCGGGAAGTTTTGCAGTAAATCGTCCATCGCCTGTTCAGCCTGATACAGCGCATCCTGTACGCCCCAGTGCACCAGCGGCAGATCGGCTTCATTACGGCCTTCGTCGTCATAACGCTTCAGAACGGCAGAGGCGAGGTAAAGCTGGCTTAAAATATCCCCCAGACGTGCCGAGATACGCTCGCGACGTTTCAGGCTGCCGCCCAGCACAGCCATCGAGACATCAGAAAGCAGGGCGAGGTTGGCGCTCAGGCGGTTCAGGTGTTGATAGTAGCGTTTAGTGGCATCGCCGGTTGGCGTGCTGCTGGTTAAACCGCGCGTCAGGCCCAGCCAGAAGCTGCGAACTTTGTTGCTACCGACGTGACCGATATGTTTGAACAGCAGTTTATCGAACGCATTTACGTCATTGTTCTTCGCCGCTTCCATCTCTTCCAGCACGTACGGATGGCAACGAATCGCTCCTTGTCCGAAGATCATCATGCTGCGGGTCAGAATGTTAGCCCCTTCAACGGTTATGGCAATCGGTGCGCCCTGGTAAGCACGCGCCAGGAAGTTGCTCTGCCCGAGCATAATGCCTTTGCCACCAGTGATATCCATCGCATCAATAATCGATTGCTGCCCCCGGTGGGTACAGTGATACTTAACGATAGCCGACAACACGGCGGGTTTTTCACCGAGCATAATGCCGTAGGTAATCAGCGATGCCGCAGCATCCATCACGTAGGCATTCCCGGCAATACGCGCCAGCGGCTCTTCAATCCCTTCCATCTTACCGATAGAGATTTTGAACTGACGGCGAATGTGCGCATACGCACCCGTTGCCAGCGCTACCGATTTCACGCCGCCGGTTGAGTTGGAAGGCAGGGTGATGCCGCGGCCTACCGAGAGGCACTCCACCAGCATCCGCCAGCCTTGCCCGGCCATTTTTGGTCCGCCGATAATGTAATCGATCGGTACGAAGACATCTTTACCGCGCGTCGGTCCGTTCTGGAACGGTACGTTTAGCGGGAAGTGGCGACGACCAATTTCCACGCCCGGCGTGGTGGTCGGGATCAGCGCACAGGTAATACCTAAATCTTCTGCGCCACCCAGCAGTTTTTCCGGGTCGGAGAGTTTAAACGCCAGACCAAGCACGGTCGCAATCGGTGCGAGCGTAATGTAGCGTTTGTTCCAGGTCAGACGCATTCCCAGCACCTGCTGGCCCTGCCATTCGCCCATGCAGACAATCCCGGTATCCGGGATAGCGCCCGCATCGGAACCCGCTTCCGGGCTGGTCAGTGCAAAGCAAGGGATTTCCTGACCACGCGCCAGACGCGGCAGATAGTGATCTTTCTGCTCGTCAGTGCCGTAATGTTGCAGCAGCTCGCCCGGACCTAATGAGTTTGGCACGCCGACGGTAATCGCCAGGATCCCGCTCACGCCGGAGAGTTTTTGCAGCACGCGAGACTGGGCATAAGCCGAGAACTCCAGCCCGCCGTACTCTTTTTTGATGATCATCGCGAAGAAACGATGCTCTTTAAGGTACGCCCACAACTCCGGCGGCAGATCCGCCAGCTCATGAGTAATCTGGAAATCATTCGCCATCCGGCAGGCTTCTTCTACCGGGCCGTCGAGAAACGCTTGCTCTTCTGCGGTCAGGCGCGGCTGCGGATAGTTATGCAGCTTTTTCCAGTCCGGCTTGCCCTGGAACAAATCGCCTTCCCACCAGGTGGTGCCCGCATCAATCGCTTCTTTCTCAGTGCGCGACATCGGCGGCATCACCTTACGGAAACCGCGAAATACCGGCGCGGAAATCATCGACTTACGCATAGGCGCAAAGTTAAATGGCACGAGGATAATGGCCAGAGGCACCAGTACCCACGCCGACCACAGACCAGCAACGCCGAGTGCGGCTGTCCAGGCGAGCAAAATCAGACTGCTGATAAATAAGCTCACGCGGTGATAGAACAACGCGCCGAGCAGGACAACCGTAGCGAGAATACTCAAAATCATCATAACGAAAAGCCCCTTACTTGTAGGAGGTCTGACCACTTGTGATGATATGGTTGTAGTGGATGTAAAAACATTTAGCAATGTGTTTACAATATAATTACAACAAAGCTCACATTGTTGCTGTTTTTATCCGCACTTCAGGTCAAAAAGTCCTGGTCATAGCACCTGCCCGTACTTCTCGCTTTTGGCGGTATCCGGTACACTGCATTTTGTCTATTACATTTATGCTGAAGGATATCCTCATGTACCAGGATCTTATTCGTAACGAACTGAACGAAGCGGCGGAAACGCTGGCTAACTTTTTAAAAGATGACGCCAATATTCACGCCATTCAGCGCGCGGCGGTCCTGTTAGCAGACAGCTTTAAAGCCGGTGGCAAAGTGCTTTCCTGTGGCAACGGCGGCTCCCATTGCGACGCTATGCACTTTGCCGAAGAGTTGACCGGTCGCTACCGTGAAAACCGTCCGGGCTACCCGGCGATTGCCATTTCTGACGTTAGTCATATTTCCTGCGTCGGTAACGATTTTGGTTTCAATGATATTTTCTCCCGTTACGTTGAAGCGGTAGGTCGCGAAGGCGATGTACTGCTGGGGATCTCCACCTCCGGTAACTCTGCAAACGTGATCAAAGCGATCGCGGCGGCGCGTGAGAAGGGGATGAAAGTGATCACCCTGACCGGTAAAGACGGCGGTAAAATGGCTGGCACAGCGGATATCGAAATTCGCGTACCGCACTTTGGTTATGCCGACCGCATTCAGGAGATCCACATTAAAGTGATCCATATCCTGATCCAGTTAATTGAAAAAGAGATGGTTAAGTAAGTCTGGCGTAGGCCGAATAATGCGTTTACGCCGCATCCGACCTGAAAATACTTAAATCAATCTTCGCCGGGGGCCATGCGCTCCCGCTGTTGTGGAGGTTACCTATGTGCGAATTGCTCGGGATGAGCGCCAACGTCCCTACCGATATCTGCTTTAGTTTCACCGGACTTGTACAGCGTGGTGGTGGAACCGGGCCACATAAAGATGGCTGGGGCATTACCTTTTACGAAGGTAAAGGCTGTCGCACATTTAAAGATCCGCAACCCAGCTTTAATTCCCCCATCGCCAAACTTGTCCAGGACTACCCGATAAAATCCTGTTCGGTGGTGGCTCATATTCGCCAGGCGAATCGGGGCGAGGTGGCGCTGGAAAATACTCACCCGTTTACCCGCGAGTTATGGGGGCGTAACTGGACTTATGCCCATAACGGACAACTGACGGGATACAAATCACTGGAAACCGGCAACTTCCGCCCGGTCGGTGAAACCGACAGCGAAAAAGCCTTCTGCTGGCTCCTGCATAAATTAACGCAGCGTTACCCGCGCACACCGGGCAACATGGCGGCAGTGTTTAAATATATCGCCTCACTGGCGGATGAACTGCGGCAGAAGGGCGTTTTCAACATGCTGCTTTCTGACGGGCGCTATGTAATGGCGTATTGCTCGACTAATTTACACTGGATCACCCGCCGCGCGCCGTTTGGCGTGGCAACGTTGCTGGATCAGGATGTGGAAATCGACTTCAGCTCGCAGACCACACCGAATGATGTGGTCACGGTGATTGCGACACAGCCGCTGACGGGCAATGAAACCTGGCAAAAGATTATGCCAGGCGAATGGCGCTTATTTTGCCTCGGGGAGCGTGTAGTTTGATGCCAGCTGTGGTTGCACAACTTCGTGGCTTAACGGCTTGCTGACCACGTAACGGCCATTGACCACAGAAACGGTCGGTGGCTTACGGGTTTGCTCAAAGTAGTCGTAGCCCGGCTTCAGTTGCTCCCAGAAGTCCTTAAAGTTGGAATATTTATGGCGCTTCATATTGGCGTCGGTCATGCGGAACGGGTAAATACTCACTTGCACGCTCGGCTGACCAAAAACCAGCGCACCAGTAACGAACTGGAAGATCTCATCAATACCCTGATTGGTCATCGCGTAGCAGCCGATGGAAACACAATCGCCGTGGATCATCAGATATTTCCCTTCATAACCATGCGCACGGTCATAGGCATTGGGGAATCCAATATTAATCGCTTTGTAGTAACGGCTGTCTGGTTTTAACTGATTACGCTGGACGCTATAAAACCCTTCCGGGCTTTTGAAATCGCCCTGACGCTGTTTTGGCCCTAAGCCGCCGGAATATTTACAGATTTTATAGCTGTCGAGCAGTTGATATTGCTCGCCCATTTTGACGTAGAGATCGAGTGTACGTTCTTCCTTGAAGATCTGGATGTAGACAGGGGATCCCATCAACTGCTGCTTATACTCTTTGCTCACTGGCGTGGTCGAGCTACTGCTGCCCAGCAAACCGGCAAACGAAACGCACGGGATCAACAACATCGCAAGAATTAATGCGATTTTACGCATACTGCTTATTCCTTGATAAAACGGTTACACACGCCAGGACGGCAAAATAGATCCCAAATCGGAATAGTCTGGATTTGGAAGGCTCACATTATCACCAAAAGAGTTTTACGCAAGCCTGTCGGCGCAGGGTTTACAAATTTAGCACAGGGGCAGTTTTCAATAGTCCGAAAAGCGCATGTATCATTTATTTCCTAAGATTATGAAACCTCAATAGTAATATGCAAATAAGCAATTAATAATCCCGTTTACTCCTCCGGTCTTTTAAAATTCTCACCTTCATTCAGCCGGTTTATGTCCTTCATGTCTTCGTTCTTGCTCGGCAGATTTCTGCATCCAGGCGTGTTTTCGTTATGCGTTTTGCTCCCTTTACTCGCCAGCGTCACCACATCACATATCTCTTTCAGCTACGCCGCCCGCCAGCGGATGCAAAACCGTGCGCGTTTATTAAAACAGTACCAAACCCATCTGAAAAAACAGGCCAGCTATATTGTGGAAGGCAATGCCGAAAGCAGAAAGGCGCTGCGCCAGCACAACCGCGAACAGATAAAACAGCATCCAGAATGGTTTCCTGCGCCGCTCAAGGCAAGTGACAGACGCTGGCAGGCGCTGGCGGAGAACAACCATTTCTTAAGCAGCGACCATCTACACAACATCACCGAAGTGGCGATTCACCGCCTGGAGCAGCAGCTTGGCAAGCCTTACGTCTGGGGCGGCACGCGGCCCGATCAAGGCTTCGACTGTAGCGGGTTGGTTTTTTATGCCTACAACAAGATCCTCGAGGCGAAGCTCCCGCGCACGGCCAATGAGATGTATCACTACCATCGGGCAACGATTGTGGCGAACAACGACCTGCGCCGGGGAGATTTGCTGTTTTTCCATATCCACAGCCGCGAGATTGCCGATCATATGGGCGTGTATCTGGGAGACGGTCAGTTTATCGAGTCGCCGCGCACCGGGGAAACCATTCGGGTAAGTCGGTTAGCTGAACCTTTCTGGCAGGATCATTTTTTAGGCGCGCGCAGGATTTTGACGGAAGAGACGATTTTGTAAACGGAGAATACTGACGATCAGGAAAAAAATCGGATGCCACACGGCATCCGACCTGTTTACATCTGGGATGAAAACTCACGTTCTAATACATCAACAATGAGCTGATTTTTTGAAATGGAATGTTGTCTGGCGACAATGGTCAGTCGTGAATCGATGTGATGAGGAACACGAAGCGTCAGGCGTTTTTGCTCTTCTTCACGAAAAGGGGCAATGCCGTCCTCTTCACAATCCGCCATCCACTCATCCAGCGCACTTTCACCTTCCCGGTATAACGCCTCAATGCTTGTCGCTACAAAGTCGCAATAACCATTTACATTGAGAAATTTGCCGCGAAATGCGTTGATATCGGCTTCAAATGTCACTGCGGCTGGTTGACCTTTAATGGTGATAATGTTCGATGCTTGAGATATTAATAAACGCGTTTTCATCATCTTATCAATCCCTGACGTCATAAATTGATGTCATCGTATTGTGTTTCTTAAAAGGCATCAACTCAGCGCCCCCATAATCTTCAACTCCAGCTCATCCGGCACTTCGTTATACGACAGCACATGCAGCCCCGGCGCAAACAACCTTGCATAGCGCGCCAGCAATGGACGCAGTTGCGGCGGCACCAGCAGCACCGGGTCTTTCCCCGCCGCTTTCATCTGCTCTTTTACCTGCGGCATCGTGCTCTGGAACTGGTTAAGCATATTCGGGTCCACCGGCACACTGTCGAGCATCACTTTGCCGGCCTGTTGCGCTTGATTCACTACGTTGGTCAGCAGATTTTCCAGCTCATTATTCAGCGTATACACCGTCAGCTCCTGCTTGCGAACGAACGGATGAGTAATGCTGCGCCGCAGCGCCAGGCGCACATCGGCCGCCAGCAGAATATGATCTTTGGTCACTGTGCTACTGGCGACCAGCACGGTGGCGATGGTGACGATATCGCGCAGGGAAACGCCTTCGGTCAGCAGCGCCCGGTACACTTTCAACAACTGGCTGTAATTGAGCGCCGCGCTCAAATCTTCCGCCAGCCGTGGTGCCATCGATGACAGGCGATTGTGTAACTGCGTGATGTCGTCATAGTTAAACAAATCAGGAATATAGCTGCGCACAATCTTGTTCACATGGGTGGCAATCACGCTGGCGCTGTCGATCACCTGATACCCCATATTCAGCGCCTTCGCTTTCTGCGCGGGCTGGATCCAGGTCACCGGCATCCCGTACGCCGGGTCGTTCCCCAGCACGCCGTCAATCTCGCCGTAGGTTTCGCTGGAGGGCAGCGCCATCAGTTTATCCGCCGGAATATCCGCTTCATCGGCCTTAATGCCGTTGATGAAAATGGCGTACTGGCTGGGCTTGAGGCGGAAATTTTCCCGAATGCGGATCTCCGGCAGCAGCACACCGTTACCGTCGGATATCACTTGCCGCACGCCGCGAATCCGCTGGGTGAGTGGGTTCCCCTGCGCTTTATCCACCAGCGCCACCAGTTTGTAACCGAGGCTTAAACTGATGGGTTCGATCAGCGGAATAGTCTCCCAACTGACCTGTTGCTCGCTGGTTTCGGTGATGGTGCGGGTCAGTGTTTCAAGGCTTTTCTCTTCCGCCTCTGCCGCCTGCGGGCGTTTGCTCATCCGCCAGCCGGTAAAACCCAGCAGGGCGCTGAACAGCAAAAACGGCAGGTGCGGCATCCCCGGCACCACTGCCAGCACAAACATAATTCCGGTGGCGGTGTAGAGCACCGACGGGCTTGCCAGCAACTGGTTACGCACGTCATGGGCGATATCGCCGTTGTCGCTGACGCGGGTGACAATAATCGCCGCTGCGGTGGAGAGCAGCAGGGAAGGTATCTGGGCCACCAGCCCGTCGCCGATGGTCATCAGCACATATTGCTGGAAGGCGGCGTCGGCGCTCAGGTTGTATTTGAAGATGCCGATACAGACGCCGCCGATCAGGTTGATCGCCAGAATCATCATCCCGGCGATGGCGTCCCCGCGTACAAACTTCGATGCCCCGTCCATCGCGCCGTAGAAATCGGCCTCGCTGGCAACATCTTTACGCCGGGTTTGCGCCTGCGCCTGGTTGATCAACCCGGCGTTAAGATCGGCGTCAATCGCCATCTGCTTGCCGGGCATCGCGTCCAGGGTAAAGCGGGCAGAAACCTCGGAAATACGCTCGGCCCCTTTGGTGACGACGATAAAGTTGATGATCATCAGGATGATAAACACCACAAAGCCGACGACAAAGTTGCCGCCAATCACCACCTGACCAAATGACTCAATCACCTTACCCGCCGCGCCCGCGCCGAGATGCCCGTGCAGCAGCACCACGCGCGTAGAGGCGACGTTAAGCGTCAGGCGCATTAAGGTGGTGATCAGCAAAATGGTCGGGAACAGGCTGAATTCCAGCGGACGTTTCGCCGACACGGCCACCAGCAGCACCATCACCGCCAGCACAATGTTGAAGGTGAACAGAATATCCAGCAACGCAGGCGGCAGCGGCAGAATAACCATCGCCAGAATACACAGGATCACCAGCGGCACGCCAAGATTGCCGCCGCGCAGCAGCGCGAGGAACGATTTAGTTGTTTTCGCCATCCAGTTTAAGCACCTCTTTGGGAATGGAAATATGTCTGTTCAGGGCCGGGCGCGGCTGTGCGCCCTCGCGCCAGTGTTTCATTTGCAGGACGTAGGTCAGAACGTGGGCGATGGCCCGGTAAAGCTGAAACGGAATTTGCTGGTTCACCTGGGTGGTGTAGTAAACCGAGCGCGCCAGCCGCGGGAACTCGACCACTTCCACCTGATTCTCAGCCGCGACCTGGCGAATATAGAGGGCGATTTCATCGGTGCCTTTCGCCACCACAAATGGCGCGGCGGCGCGCGACTGGTCATACTGCAACGCCACGGCGTAGTGGGTCGGGTTGGTGATCACCACGTTGGCTTTCGGCACCACTTTGCGAATTTGCCCCATCGCCAGTTGCCGTTGCAGCCGCCGCACGCGCGCCTTCACTTCCGGCTTGCCTTCCTGATTTTTGTACTCTTCTTTCAGCTCCTGTTTGGTCATCTTCAGCCCTTTGGTGAACAGGGCTTTCGCCAGCGGCACGTCGAGAAGCGCAAAGAAGATAAACAGGATGACAAAGTTGCGCATCACGCTGGCGTAGAGCGATAGCCCATCATTCATCGCCAGTTTGAACGGCAGCGCCTGCAGGCCGAGAAAGGCGGCAAAGTTATTGCGCAGGCTTACCCACAGCATCACCAGCACCACCACCGACTTCGCCGTCATCTTGCCTGTTTCCGCCAGATGTTCACTGGAAAACAGCCGCCCAATGCCTTTTAACGGACTGATTTTGCTGAAATCAGGGAGGATTTTTTTCGGCAGAAACAGCCAGCCGCCGGGCACCAGCGAAGAGAGCAGTGCGGCGGCGGGCATCGGCAGCAAGGTGAGAATAAACTTGCCGAGAATTAACAGGTGATGGCGCAGAAACTGACCGATCACCTGCGGGTTATTAATCTCCTGCGCGTACTGATGCACGCTGATAAAACTCTCGCGCACAAAATCGGCATACCACGGAAAACTGCTGGAGATCACCACAAACGCTGCAAACAGGCTCGCTGCCAGCCCCATATCCTTCGAGCGCGGCAGTTGCCCCTCTTCACGCGCTTTACGCAGCTTTTGCGCCGAGGGTTTCTCTGTTTTTTCTTCGCTGCTGCTATCCGCCATAGTGACCTTTCAGCGCGTCGAGTTGCTGCAACACAAAATTCGCCAGATGCAGATAGTGATCCGGCAGGTTGTAGAGCAGGGTGGCAAAGCAGACCAGCCCCGCCAGCATGTTGATGGGAAAGCCGAGCGAAAAGAGGTTCAGCGGCGGCGCGATGCGGTTGAGCAGGCCAAAGCAGCCCTGCACAATCAGCATGATGAAGGTGGTCGGCAGCGCCAGCAGTGATGCGGACGCCAGCACCCAGCTAAAGGCCAGCGCGATGGTGCGCAGGGTTTGCGGATGCAGCGCGTTGCCAATCGGCCAGTAGGTGAAGCCCTTATACAGCACGCTTACCAGCAGCAGATGCCCGTCCATGGCAAAAAACAGCAGGATCGCATAGACGTTGATTAACTCCGCCAGCACGGTGGTCGATGCGCCGCTGCTCGGGTCGTTCATCACCGCCATGCTCATCCCCATATTGAACGAGAGAATTTGTCCGGCCAGTTGTAGCGCGAGAAACAGAAACTGAAACATCAGCCCGAACAACATGCCCCATAAAATTTGCTCCACCGTCAGGATCAGGCTGTTGAGTGAAAGCAGATCGTGGGGAATGGGATGGGGGATCAACGGCGTGATGATGATTGCCAGCGCCAGCGACAAAATAATCCGCACGCGCACGGTCAGGGCGCTGTTATCCAGCACCGGCACATAGCGCAGAAACGCCATAATGCGCACGAAGGGAAACCACAGCCCCAGCGCCAGATCCATCAGTTGCGTAACGTCGCTTGTGCGCATCTTAATGCACCAGCAACGCGGCCTGGGTAAACAGATGAATACACAGATCATGCAACTGGATAATCATCCATTTGCCGCACACGCCCAGCACCACCAGCGTGACAATCAGCCTCGGCAAAAAACTCAGGGTCTGTTCGTTAATCTGCGTCACCGCCTGGAACACGCTCACCAGCAGGCCAACCAGCAGGCTTGGCACTACCAGTACCGAAACCAGTAAAATCACCACTTTAATGCCGCTGGCGACAATGTCGGCGGCTACGTCTACGGTCAACATAATCAGCCCAGCCCCAGCCCGCGAATGCTGGTGGTGAGCGTACCGATTGTCAGCGACCAGCCGTCGATCAGCACAAACAGCATCAGTTTAAACGGCAGCGAAACAATCAACGGCGACAGCATCATCATCCCCATCGCCATCAATACGCTGGCGACAATCAGGTCGATAACCAGAAACGGGATGTAAATCATAAAGCCAATCTGGAAAGCGGTTTTCAGCTCGCTCAACACATAGGCGGGCACCATAATCGTGAGATCCTGGTCGGCGGCTTTGCCCTTCGCGCCGCCGATGGTCATGATTTGCGCCATCGCTTTTTTGTCGGTCTGCGCCAGCATAAAGCGTTTCAGCGGCGTCGCGGCGGTGCTTAACGCATCGGTCAGGGTTATCTGATCGTTTTCAAACGGCAGCACCGCGTGGTCGTAAATATTGAGCCAGATAGGGCGCATCACCAGCATGGTGAGGGAGAGCGCAATGCCAATCAGAATACGGTTTGGCGGCGTTTGTTGCAGCCCCAGCGCCTGGCGCAGCAGCGACAGCACGATAATAAAACGCGTAAAGCAGGTCATCATCAGTACCATCGTCGGCAGCAAACCGACGAGGGTCATCAGAATCAGCACCTGGATTTTGACGCTGTACTCCTGAGTGTTGCCGTGGGTGACCACGTTAAGCAGCGCAATATCGCCACCCTGGGCTAACGCCAGCGGCGCAAGCGCCAGCAGCCAAAGGCCCAGCGTCAGTTGAGTGCGGCGTTTCATGGTGCCAGGTCGTTGATATCGCGGGTGTTAAACTCCAGCACGCGCAGGCCGTACTTCTCGTTGACCACCACCACTTCCGCTTTGCCCAGCAGGATATTGTTCACTTTGATATCCAGCGGCTCCCCGGCGAGCTTATCCAGTTCAATCACCGTGTCGTCGTCGATGTTAAGCAGGTCGGCTAACATGATTTCCACCGACGATACTTCCAGCGTTAAGGTCACCGGAATGCGTTTCAGCAGCGTCATCGAGTCGGAAAAGCGGTCTTCCAGGCGGGTGACCAGCGTATCGGCGTCGGCGGATTTCGTGACAGGTGCAACGTCATCGGCGAGGCCAAAATCCCCGGCTAAAATATCTTCTTGCTTACTCATGGCTATTCTCATTTTTGCCCGCCAGCTCCGACAAAAACAGTTTGTCTTTGTCTTCCACAATCAGGGCGCTAAATAATTCAGATTGCCCAATCGCCACCGGGAAGGTTTCTCCCAGCGAGATGGGTAAAATATCCCCGGCTTTTATCTGCGCCAGATCCGCGACATTCATCGATAGCTCGGCGATTTTGACGTTCAGAGTCAACGGCAGGGAGCGGATGATTTCTTTAATCAGGGCCGGTTTATTAACGGATTTCGCCACCTGCTGCGGTTTACTGTGCTCGCTGTGGCGGATCAGATTCAAAATAAAATCGGTGTGGGCGTCGTCGAGCAAAATACGAAAACTGCTCTCTTCATCGTCCGCGAGGGTAAAGGTTAATTGATACGCCCAGTGGGTAATCACCGTGCTGCTATCCAGCTTTAATTTCAGCGCAATACCGGAGGTTTGCAGATTAAAAATCAGCGTGCAGATATCCAGCGCGAGGCGGTTCTTTAACCGCGTTTCGGTTTTGGTCGGCAGGCCATTATGGTCTTTCGCCTCTTCAAGAGACGACTCCAGACCATAAAAATTGCCCAGCAGCATTAACAGCAAGGAGCGATCAATATCAAACGCCAGATGCCCGACCTGGGAAACCATCAGCTCGGCGTTTTTATTAATAATATCCATTTCGCAGCCAATCTTTTTTAAGGTGATATTGCTGCGATGCTTTTTGAGAAAGTAGCTGCCAAGATGCGAATCAATCACGTCAAAATTCCCCGTAAACAGGGTCGGCAGGCGATGGTAGGGGCGTCCGAGCCGATTACCTTCTAATTTAAAGATGCCTGGCGTTTTACTGTACTTCAGCATGGCTTACTTTCTCTGCTGTAATGGTATGGGCGATTTTGTGCACGCAAATCCTGCAGTGACACAAGGTGAGGTATTAAATAGAGGGGGAGTGAAAGGGGCAAATTATTAATAGGATGAAAAAATAATTAATCGATTAATTGCTTAATGGGAGTGATTTTCGCCAATCAGTCTGCGGTCTGTCCCCTCGCCCCATCCGGGGAGAGGGTTAGGGTGAGGGGGCATCACAGATGTCCAAATTAACAGTATTAATATCTAACTAATTGTTTACCATCAAATAATATTTTTATTATCGTTTAATTCGAACTTGTTAATCCCGCCGGTGATACGCTTCAGAACATCCTGTTTTCTGTCGCTACTTATATCGTTCACCCTATGTCTGAACTTATTGCAACTGCCGCTTCCAGCATTAACGCTTTTACTCTGGCAAAGCGTGTCGCCGCCTTTAACGTGCCGGTGCTCATTCAGGGCGAAACCGGCGCGGGCAAAGAGTGCGTGGCAAAATATATTCACACCGTAGCCTTTGGTGAAAATGAAAGCGCACCCTATGTCGGCGTGAACTGCGCGGCGATCCCGGAAAATATGCTGGAATCTACCTTATTTGGCTACGACAAAGGTGCATTTACCGGCGCAATTGCCAGCGTGCCAGGAAAAATGGAACTGGCGAATAACGGCACCTTATTACTCGATGAAATTGGCGATATGCCGCTGGCGCTTCAGGCCAAAATATTACGCGTGTTGCAGGAACAACAGGTTGAGCGATTAGGCAGCAACCGACAAATTAAACTCAATTTTCGCCTGATTGCCTGTACCAATAAAAACCTTGAACAGGAAGTTGCCGCCGGGCGTTTTCGTGAAGATCTCTATTATCGTCTGGCGGTAATTCCTATTACCATGCCGCCGCTGCGTGAACGTCTGAACGATATTATTCCATTGGCAGAGTCATTTATTAAAAAATACTCCACGGTGCTGGTGAAAAATATCACCCTGTCAGAATCTACCCGCCGGGCGCTGCTCAATTACCGCTGGCCCGGCAACGTGCGTCAGTTGGAAAACGCCATTCAGCGGGGAATGATTTTAAACCGCGACGGCGTAATTTACCCGGACGCCTTAGGCCTGCCGGAAACTGACGTTGCCGACCACAGCGAACTGCAATGGCCTGTTCAGCCCGCCGTCCACATTGCCGAAACCAGCGATTTAGGCCAGCACGGACGAAGCGCCCAGTATCAATATATCGCCGACCTGATGCGTAAATATCAGGGCAACCGCAGCAAAATTGCCGACCTGTTAGGCATTACCCCGCGCGCACTGCGCTATCGACTGGCCTCCATGCGCAAGCACGGTATCGAAGTTTTCTCCTGACCCGGAAGTTAAAAATGAGCATTACCACAATCAACAGCACCATGCAGGCGCAAATCATGCAGGACGTGCAGCGGATGCAGGCCAACGCCCAGGCACCGGTGCTGCCCGCCATGACCTTCAGTTCCACCGACCCGGACGTTTCGTTTAACCGCATTATGTCCGGCGCGCTCGGTCACGTAGACCAGTTCCAGCAGGTGGCGGAGCAGCAGCAAACGGCTATCGACACGGGCAAAAGTGATGACCTGGCAGGCGCGATGATCGCCAGCCAGCAGGCGTCGCTCTCTTTCTCCGCGCTGGTGCAGGTGCGCAACAAAATCGCCACCGGGTTTAACGACCTGATGAGTATGTCGATCTAACACTATGAATGAACTGATCAAAAAGTTGACACAGGCGTTTCCGGCGTTTCGACTGCGTCTCGCAGATAACAAACGCTGGGCGTTGATAGCGGGAGTGGGGCTTGCCGTTGCGGCGACGGCGATTATCGTCAGCGTGCTGTGGACCGGTAATCGCGGCTATGTCTCGCTCTACGGACGCCAGGAAAATCTGCCCGTGTCGCAGATTGTCACCGTGCTGGACGGTGAAAAGCTCAGCTACCGCATTGACCCGCACAGCGGGCAAATTCTGGTGCCGGAAGACGCGTTGTCGAAAACGCGCATGACCCTTGCCGCCAAAGGCGTGCAGGCGATATTGCCCAGCGGCTACGAGCTGATGGACAAAGACGAAGTGCTCGGCAGCAGCCAGTTCGTGCAGAACGTGCGCTACAAACGCAGCCTCGAAGGGGAGCTGGCGCAGAGCATTATGTCGCTGGACGCGGTGGAGAGTGCGCGGGTGCATCTGGCGCTTAACGAAGAAAGTTCGTTTGTGGTCAGCGATGAGCCGCAAAACAGCGCCTCGGTGGTGGTGCGCCTGCACTACGGCGCGAAGCTGAATATGGACCAGGTGAACGCCATTGTGCATCTGGTGTCCGGCAGCATTCCGGGGCTGCACGCCAGCAAAGTTAGCGTCGTCGATCAGGCGGGAAATCTGCTGACCGACGGCATTGGCGCAGGCGAGGCGGTTTCTGCCGCAACCCGTAAACGCGATCAGATCCTCAAAGACATCCAGGACAAAACCCGCGCCAGCGTGGCGAACGTGCTGGATTCGCTGGTCGGCAGCGGGAATTACCGCGTCAGCGTGATGCCGGATCTCGATCTCAGCACCATCGACGAAACCCAGGAACACTACGGCGACGCGCCGAAAATCAACCGCGAAGAAAACGTGCTGGACAGCGACACTAATCAGGTGGCGATGGGCGTACCCGGCTCGCTCAGCAACCGTCCGCCCGTTGCGGCGAATCAGATGACCAACGGTACGGAAGAAAATCGCTCGCCGGAAGCGTTATCCAAACACAGCGAAAGCAAGCGCGATTACTCTTACGACCGCAGCGTCCAGCATATTCAGCATCCCGGATTTGCGGTGAAACACCTTAACGTGGCGGTGGTGCTCAATCAAAACGCTCCGGCGCTGAAAAACTGGAAGCCGGAGCAGACCACGCAGCTTACCGCATTGCTGAACAATGCTGCCGGGATCGACGTGCAACGTGGTGACAATCTCACCTTATCGCTGCTTAACTTTGTCCCGCAGGCGGTGCCGGTCGAACCAATTATTCCGTTGTGGAAAGATGACAGCGTGCTGGCCTGGGTGCGCCTGATTGGCTGCGGCCTGCTGGCGCTGTTGTTGCTGTTCTTCGTGGTGCGCCCGGTAATGAAACGACTGACGGCGGTACGTGCGCCGGTTATCACACCAGAACCGGAAGCCGTCAGCGAACCGTGGATTGCCATGCCGGAAGAGGAGCGCAAAAACGTCGACCTGCCGTCGCTGCCCGGCGATGACAGCCTGCCGTCCCAGAGTTCCGGCCTCGAAGTGAAACTCGAGTTCCTGCAAAAACTGGCCATGAGCGACACCGATCGCGTAGCCGAAGTTCTCAGACAATGGATCACCAGCAATGAGCGAATTGACAACAAATAAGAGCAACAGCTACCTGGAGCAGGCGGCGATCCTGCTGCTGTGCCTTGGCGAAGAAGCGGCGGCGACGGTGATGCAAAAACTCAGCCGCGAAGAAGTGGTGCGCCTGAGCGAAAACATGGCGCGGCTTTCCGGCGTTAAAACCAGCATGGCGCGCAAAGTGATCAATAACTTCTTTGACGAGTTCCGCGAACAGAGCGGGATCAACGGCGCATCGCGATCCATGTTGCAGGGCATTCTTAACAAAGCCCTCGGCACCGAGATCGCCAGCAGCGTGATCAATGGCATCTACGGCGATGAGATCCGCTCGCGGATGGCGCGCCTGCAATGGGTGGAACCGCGCCAGTTAGCGATGCTGATTTCCGAAGAGCATCTGCAATTGCAGGCGGTGTTCCTCGCGTTTCTGACGCCGGAAATCTCGGCAGCGGTGCTCTCGTATCTCAATGAATCGGTACAAAACGAAATTCTCTACCGGGTGGCGAAACTCAACGACGTTAACCGCGACGTGGTGGATGAACTGGATCGCCTGATCGAACGCGGTCTGTCGGTACTTTCGGAACACGGCTCGAAGGTGAAAGGCATTAAACAGGCGGCGGATATCGTCAACCGCTTCCAGGGCAACCAGCAGGTGATCCTCGACCAGATGCGCGAGCGCGACGAAGAGGTGCTGGAGCAGCTTCAGGATGAGATGTACGACTTCTTTATCCTCAGCCGCCAGAACGAAGAGGTGCGTCGACGTCTGCTTGACGAAGTGCCGATGGAAGACTGGGCGGTGGCGCTGAAAGGCACCGAAGCCCTGTTGCGCCGCTCGATTTACGCGGTAATGCCAAAACGTCAGGCGCAGCAACTGGAAGCCATCACTGCGCGTCTGGGGCCGGTACCGGTCAGCCGTATCGAACAGATCCGCCGCGAAATCATGGGCATTGCCCGTGAACTGGAAGAGGCGGGCGAAATTCAGCTACAGCTCTTTGCGGAACAGACGGCGGAGTAACCCATGACTATTGAAACACTGCGCGGGCGCTATCGCCTGCATCGATTTCCGCCGCGCCAGCGTGCGGTGACCGGAGAACCGCTCACCGCCAGCATTAGCGCCGCCGACTACCAGCGCCAGCTGATGGACGGTTTTCAGGAAGGGCTGCAAAAAGGGTTTGCTCAGGGAATGACCGAAGGCCAGGAGCAGGGCTTTAGCGAAGGTCATCAGCAAGGTTTTGCCGAGGGGCGACGCCAGGGCTACACCGAAGGCAGCCTCGCCGGGCAGCAGGAAGGGCGCAAACAGTTTGTTGGGGCGGCGCAGCCGCTGGAAGCCATCACCGGAAAAGTGAACGACTTCCTCGCCCATATCGAACGTAAACAGCGGGAAGATTTGCTGCAACTGGTGGAAAAAGTCACCCGCCAGGTGATCCGCTGCGAACTGGCGCTGCAACCGACGCAGTTGCTGGCGCTGGTGGAAGAGGCACTGGCGGCCTTCCCGGCGATGCCGGAGACCCTGCAAGTAATGCTGAGCACGGAAGAATTTAACCGCCTGCGCGACGCGGTGCCGGAAAAGGTCAGTGAATGGGGGCTGACGCCTTCGCCGGATCTACCGCCGGGGGAATGCCGGGTGATCACTGATAAATCAGAACTGGATATCGGCTGCGAGCATCGCCTGGAACAGTGCATGACCGCACTGAAAGAAACCCTAACGCCGGAGTCTCAGGGTGAGTGATTTTTCCGCTTTCGATAACGCCCTGCGCTCGCTGGAGTCGATCCCGCTGGCCCGCGTCGCCGGGCGGCTGGTGCGTCTGAACGGCATTCTGCTGGAGAGCGTCGGCTGCCCGCTAATGACCGGGCAACTGTGCCGCATCGAAAGCGCCAATCACACGCTGATCGACGCGCAGGCCGTAGGCTTTAATCGCGACATCACCTACTTAATGCCGTTTAAACAGCCGGTCGGCCTGATGGCAGGCGCACGCGTCTTCCCGGAAGAAAAAGCCCACGACATCCTGATTGGCGAAAGCTGGTTAGGCCGCGTGGTTAACGGTCTCGGCGAACCGCTGGATGGCAAAGGCCGCCTGAACGGCAACGACCTTCTGCCGCCGTTGCCGCCCTCGGTTAATCCCTTAACTCGTCGTTCGGTAGACGAACCGCTGGACGTGGGCGTGAAAGCGATTAACGGCCTGCTGACCATCGGCAAAGGCCAGCGTGTCGGGCTGATGGCGGGCAGCGGCGTCGGGAAAAGCGTGCTGCTGGGGATGATCACCCGCCAGACCAAAGCCGACATCGTGGTGGTCGGGCTGATTGGCGAACGCGGGCGCGAAGTGAAAGAGTTTATCGACCACTCGCTGGGTGCGGACGGGCTGGCAAAGTCTATCGTTGTTGTCGCGCCCGCCGATGAATCGCCGCTGATGCGCCTGAAAGCCACCGAACTGTGCCACTCCATCGCTGCCTGGTTTCGCGACCGCGGGCATCACGTTTTACTGCTGGTGGATTCCCTGACCCGCTACGCGATGGCGCAGCGAGAAATCGCCCTCTCACTTGGCGAACCGCCCGCCACCAAAGGCTATCCGCCATCGGCATTCGGCATGATCCCCAAACTGGTCGAGAGCGCAGGCAACAGCGAAAGCGCAGGATCGATGACCGCCATCTACACCGTGCTGGCGGAAGGCGACGACCAGCAAGATCCCATCGTTGACTGCGCCCGCGCGGTGCTGGACGGGCATATCGTATTAACCCGCAAACTGGCGGAAGCGGGGCACTATCCGGCCATTGATATCGGCCAGTCGATCAGCCGCTGCATGAATCAGGTGACCAGCCTGGAACATCAGCAATCTGCCCGCGCGTTAAAGCAAAACTACGTCGCCTATATGGAGATCAAACCGCTGATCCCACTCGGCGGCTACGTGGCAGGTGCCGACGCCAGCGTCGACAAAGCGGTGAAAATGTTCCCGGCTATCGAGCGATTTTTGCGCCAGGAGATGCGCGAACCCGCCTCCCTGGAACTGGTGCAAAGTCGCCTGCAAATCCTCTTTCCTGGTGCCAAAAAGGCAGAACAGTAACCATGCGACAAATCATCGACACCCTGGCGCAGTTGCAGCGCCTGCGGGATAAATCGGTCAAAGACAAAACCGTCGAGCTGGCAAAGCAAAAACAGATTTGCGCAGGCTATGACAACAATATCAAGGCGTTAGGCTACCTTGTCGAGAAAACGTCTGCGGGCGCGGCGGCCTCGGTGGAATCGCTGAAAAACATCAGCGGCTACAAAGGCACCCTGCGCAAGGTGATCGCCTGGCAGGAACAGGAAAAAACGCTGGCTAACATCAAAGCCACGCGAATGCAGAAAAACCTGACGGCGGCGGCGTGCGAAGAGAAAGTGGTGGCCCTGACGCTGGACGACAAACGCCGCGAGCAGCAGGAAAGCGCCACGGCGAAAGCGCAAAAAGCGGTGGATGACATTGCCGTTCAGTGCTGGCTACGGCATAAATTAGCGGAGTAGCGATGAAAACGGTCATCACCTTCGGCACCTTTGATGTGTTTCACGTCGGTCATCTGCGCCTTTTACAACGCGCCCGCACGCTGGGCGAACGGTTGCTGGTCGGCGTATCGTCCGATGCCCTGAACATCGCCAAAAAGGGCAGGGCACCGGTTTACCATCAGGATGACCGCATGGCGATCATCGCCGGGCTGGCGTGCGTGGAGGGCGTATTTCTGGAGGAATCGCTGGAGCAGAAAGCGGAGTATTTGCGGGGGTACGGTGCGGATATTTTGGTGATGGGCGATGACTGGGCGGGGAAGTTTGACGATTTCTCGTGTGTCTGTGAGGTGGTCTATTTTCCCCGTACGCCATCGGTATCGACGACGGGGATCATTGAGGTGATTAGGGGTAAATCAGCCACCTACTGATTTAATTCCCGCGGTGAGAGAAGATGATGCCGTCTGCCGTTTGGCTATGTTAAATATGTTTAAAAAATCGCGTTTTTTCGACATATCCCCAAAACATGTCGATGGCATAAACGTATTCCAACGACATGTTTAAAAATCGCATTTTATCGACATATCCCTGACGATTCCTTGCCCGCCAACGCCTCCACAATCACCATCGCCGCCCGTTCTCCCGCCTTGCCATCCATAAACGCATCGCAATAGTGATGACGAATCTTCGTAAGCCGCGCCTGCACCGCCCCCCAGTCAAACGCCTCTGACAACAAGTAACGCAACTCTGCCATATCATGAGCCACCGGCAATATTTCGCGGATTTGCTGATCGGCGCTCTCCGGCGTGGAGTAGCTTTTCTCACCGTCGAGCAGTTCCGTCATGCACGGGAAGTCGAGCAGGATCACCCGTTTATCAACGTGGATCGCATCGAAAATAAACCCGCTGTTATCGGTCAGCACGTAATCGGCCTTTGCCAGTAGCGCCAGCGTGTGGTGGACGGAGTCGGTGCGCTGTTTTAAGTGCCTGCGCGCCAGGGCCAGCGATGCGGCTTCTTCCGGGCGCGAGCAGGTGCCGTGGTGCAGTTTGCAAATCAAATTCACATCATCGCTTAAGCGGCCCAATTTTTCTGCCCAGTGGGGTAGGGAGCTTAATGCGCCAAACGTGGGGGCGTAGAGCACCGTAGGTTTACGGGAATCGGGTTGGATATTTTCCGGCAACGAACGATCGAACGTGCCGTTATGCCAGGCGTCGAAGCGCGGGTTGCCGACCGCTTTTGCATTGCCGAAATGCGCCAGCGCCCGTTGGCTGTAGTGGCTGTAACACAGAACGCGCTGATAAAAACGGTTCCAGTCGGCGTGGTTCCACGTATCTTTGGCTAAGCCGTACATGGCGCGGACGTTCACCGCTGCCAGGTCATTGAGCGCGGGCGTGTGGTAGGGGCTGACCAGGCATTTCACCCGCTGACCGTGTGCCTGCATTTCAGATAAGCGCATTCCTTTGAGCTGCGGATCGTCGATGCTTTTTAGCGTCTCCAGCATTTCATCCAGAAACGGTTTAAACACGCGGTCGTTGATCACCAGCGTGCAGCCTTGCCCCTGCGCCTCCAGGGCGGTGATGATTGGGCGATACAGCGCGTAATGGAAAGAAGTTTCCATAAAAAAGCCGATGGTGTTGGCGATGTGTAATGCGGATGGCCTTGTGACAACGGGTAACTTATTGAAATAGTGACCAATGTTGTCGGTCACTTTTTTCTCGATATCGCTAAAGCCCGGTCGCTGGTAACAAAGGCTCGGGTAACAGGCCAGCCATTTGTCGGCGCGTAGCAGTGGCTGCCAGCCGTCTTCCAGCGAGTGCTCATCGCTGCTCATCTGCTGTGCCAGTTGCGGGTAGTAGCGGCGGTTCACCAGATAAGCGCATACCTTGCGGCAGTCCCGCGCGTGCACCAGCCCCGGCAAACTTTTTAGCATCGTTCCCTGCGAAATTTCGCCGCCAAGGATCATCACCTGCCAGGGAATTTTCGCCAGGCTCGCGAGCAGCGTGTTCAGTACCTGAATATGTTTCTCCTGCTTGAGAATAACTGCGTCATCTTCCAGCAGCAGGTAGTTTTGCCAGCCGTGCTGTTGCGCCAGGCGCAGCGCCTGCAAGTGTGACTGGCGGCGACCCCGTTGACCGTTTTCATTTTCACTGGCGGCAAGGCGGGTGATCTTCTCAGGCGGAATATACAGCAATGTGAGTTCTTCACGGATCTGCTGTAAGCGATCCGGGCGTTTATCCAGATTGATCAGTACGACCTGATCGATCGCCTGATGGTTGATCGCCTGGTGATGAGTGGCGTTATGCAGACTCAGATAAGCATTGCGCAGCAGCGGATCGCGGACGATATCCGTAAGCGCCGCGTTTACTGGCGTGCTAGCCCCGAGAATAAAATCTTTATCAAAGGTGTTGTGACTGTGCGAGATACACAGAATCGTGCGCTCGCCGGGCAGTTGTAGCGGGTTAACGCTGAAATTGTTGGTGAAACTTTTCTCTTCGCCTAAATTACAATCATCGTCGTAACGGTGCTTTTTCAGGTAGTTACGGTGATAGCAAAAGGTGCCGTTGAGGATGTTATGTGAGCCAAAGCTGCGGCTTTGGAAGATGCGATTGATGTGGCTGTACCAGATGGGGATCTGGTCGGAACCGGAGATGAGCGCCCGGTGTTTTTGCATCATGGCGATGGCGTAAGAGATTTTATCTGCCGGGTAGTAGTCGTCATCGTCCATGCAGAGGATGTATTCGCCGCGCGCCAGTTCGTTGAGCATATTGCGTTTTTTACCCAGCAGCAGTTTTTCCGGATGATGGATGTAGCGGATGTTAAAGGACTCCGGCGTGCCATTGGTCAGGCGGTCGATGATGTGTTGATGGCTTTGCGGGGAGTCGTCGAGGATGATGAGTTCGCGGCGGTCTGCCGGGTAGTCCTGATAGCGGTACATATAAAGCAGGTACGGCAGGAATGCGCCGCGATTCCAGGTTGGCGTGACGACGCTGACAAACGGTTTTTCGCGGTGGGTGGCGAGTGTTTTGATGATGGTTGGTGTTGGCATGGTGTTTGGGTGAGTTAAGGGGTTAATTTGATGGGTAAGGGGGGCTGTGCGCGCTTTGCCCCTCACCCTAACCCTCTCCCCGGAGAGGCGAGGGGACCGATCGAGCGCGACTCACGTCAGCAGCGAAAACGCTGAAAGCAGCGGCTCTGCCGCACATAACGACTGAATTTGCTGGCGAATCGCCGCAGCATTTTCACTCACTCGCCAGCGTTCAAACATGGCGAAGAGGGCGAAAATATCCTCCTTCTGCAGCGGAGAACCATCCAGCGTCCATAAACTGATTAACGTGCGGATAAGATAAAAATCGCACACCAGCGGGCAATAATCTGCTCCGTCTGCCTGCCCAATCACCTCATGGTAAACGCGGTAAATCAGCCAGTTACGCATCATCCAGGGCGCGGTGGCAAAATGCTGTTGCCAGGTGGTTTGCCACTGTGCCTGAAGCTGCTGTTGTAACAGGGCTTCGCTGTTGGCGTCATGCAGCGCCAGCAAAGGCATCTGCAACGGCAGGGAAGTTTTGCGCGGGCTTTCCGGCAGAATCGACCAGTCAAACGCACAACTGCCGAGCAGCGTCACCAGTTGGCGCGCCAGCTGTGGTACAGGCGGCAACTGGGCGAACTGTGCCTGTAGCGTGCCTTTTTGTGCATGAGCGGCCAGCGCCTGTGGCAGCGTCGTCAAGCGGGCAAGAATATCTCCGTCTCTGCCCGGCATTTTGCTAGCGCGGGAGAGCAAAATCCCGACGGCGTACAGGGATAGTTCTGGTGTTAAATCGGGGAGCGTAAGGGTGCTCAAAATGACCTGGTTTACTATCGCATCGCGCGCGGAGAGCTCTGCGGCATTTTCTTCCACAGGACGGTAGGTTAACTGCAACGCAAACGCATTAGCATCGTTGAGCACCGCTTCGCAGCTGGCTGGCTCTGTCAGCATCAGGCTCTGGCGAATCTCGTTTTTCCACACCTTGCGGATGTACAAAGGCGAATCGGGATATTGCGTCATAAAATTGCGCACGTATTCCGGTTCGTAACATTCAATAAAACTCATAGGTGGCTTCCAGTCTTTATTACTTTGCGGAATGTGCAATAAGCGTGCCGGGAATTTTTATAATCAAAAACAAAGGATTGTGAATCAGGCGGAAAATCCATTTCCGCTATGGGGAAGGTATTCGCGTTATTCCTGATAGAGAAAATCTGCTTCGCTACCTAAAAAAGACTGAATAAATTCATACTGGCGAATCAACAGCTCGCCGTTTTTGTCGTTGTAGGCTTTGCAGCGTTCCGCTTTTTGCTCAAGGCGTTGCCACAACTGTTGTGCTGCCGCTTTTTGTACCGCCGGAAGCCAGGCAAAAACCTGCGCCAGACCGTCACGATTTACACTGACATTAAGCATTTTCAGCAGGCTGTGCCGCTGATGGCTATGCCCATGCAACTGCTCATAGTGATGTGTTATCTCCTCGTTTACCGCCAGCAACTCTCCGCTGGCGCGGCGAATCATGCAGATCCGCTGACGCTGGAGAAGTTCGCGCAGGGAATCATACAGCGCGTCATCGTCACGAATTCCCTGCAACAACGCCTTCACCTGTTGTAACCGGATACTCACTTCATCGGCCTCTTAGTTCTGGAAAAAACTCAGCATGTCGCTGGCTAACTGTTCGGTGTCCACTTGCAGGCTGCCGGAGGCCAGCATCGCCTGCATTTGCGCCACTTTATCGCTGTCGATATCGCTCTCTTGCTGGTCGTTCAGTGTTTGCTGGGCAGACTGCAATCCCGCCTGGGTAATGTCGTCGGCGCTTAGCGTCGTGGTGGTCGCCGTGCCTTTGCGCGGCTGGCTGGAGCCTGCCGTTGTGACTGTCGGGCGATTGCCTGGCATAGTCGGGGTGATTTTCATCGCAACCTCGTCTCGGTATTTAGGTGGGTTACTCCGGTAAAGCGGTTAACAGGCGGCAAAACTTTAATCGCCTGCGCAAATTACTCCGCGCTTACCGTCGTCACCACGCCGCTTTCGGCCACCATCGCGCTGATGACCCGTTGGCTGCTGGCATTACGTACTTTCACCATCTCGCCCTTACGACCATTTTTCAGCGCCACGCCGGGCATCGAGGCGGTGATCCCCGCGCTCTGGTAAACAATCATCACCGGCTGATCGCGCTCGACCAGCACCGGAGACACCAGTTCTTCTTTGGTGATGGGCCTGCCCGGCTGCAGCGCGTGTTTACTGCTGAAACCAATCGCGTCATCAAGCTCCATCAACACATCGCGACGCTGGGCGCTGACGTTGTAGGGCTTCAGCTCCACATCATTCGCCGTGAGCGGCGTATCGCGGGCAACCAGTGACTTTGTCATCACCACCGGCACCAGCACATCCGGGCGCACCGCCACGTTCATCTGCCAGCTTTGCGGGCAACTGACGGTGAAGTTCATCCGGTTGAGGGCGATTTCCGCAGGCGACGTCAGCGTGACGCCGGGTGCCGCAGCACAGGGCGCAGCGGTCGCAATCTGCGAGGGAATGTAGACCTTAAAGGTGTAGCGATAGTCATGCCACTGCCGCTGCTGCGCCAGCGATTCAATCTGCTGGCTCGCGGCATTCAGCACCTGGGCGTTGACTTGTTCCCGCGCGCTGTGTTGCACGGGGTAGACGGCGGCGTAGCCCGGTAAGGCCAGCGCCAGGAGGAAATAAAACTTCCGCCTGCAAAATTGAAAACTCATAAACCCTTTCTCATCAGTCACTTAAAAAATGGCACGATAATTGCCTAGCGTATGCGGATTGAAGCAGGAGTGACGCAGGAAATGGGGATCAGTTTTCAACAGGCATTGGGAGTACATCCGCAGGCAGTGAAGTTACGTCTTGAGAGGACCGAGCTACTGACTGCGAATCTGGCGAACGTCGATACGCCAAATTTCAAGGCTAAAGATATTGATTTTGCCAGGGAGATGCAACGGGCAAATAACGCGGCGGTGGATGTCCAGTACCGCGTGCCGATGCAGCCGTCGGAAGATGGCAACACCGTGGAGCTGAACAGCGAACAGGCGCGGTTTTCACAAAATAGTATGGATTATCAAAGCAGTCTGACCTTTCTGAATCTGCAAATCAGCGGCATCAGAGAGGCCATTGAAGGGAAATAAGCATGTCATTTACTGATATCTATCAGATTTCCGGTTCGGCGATGACAGCGCAAACGCTACGTCTGAATACCGTTGCCAGTAACCTGGCGAATGCCAATGCACCCGCCAGCAGCGAGGCGCAGGCGTATAAAGCGCGCAGCCCGGTGTTTGCGGCGGTGTATCACCACAGCTTGCTGGCGGGTACACATCGCCATGCCATTGACGGTGCCAGCGTGCAGGTGCAGGACGTGCTGCAAACCGGCGGGGCGGTGAAACGCTATGAACCGCATTCGCCGCTGGCGGATGCTAACGGAGATGTCTGGTATCCCGACGTCAACGTGGTGGAACAGATGGCGGACATGATGTCGGCCTCGCGCGATTTTGAAACCAACGTCGATGTGCTCAACAACGTGAAAAGTATGCAGCAAAGCCTGCTGAAACTGGGAGAAGCCTGATGAATACCCTGGCGCTGAATGCGCAATCGCCGCAGCCGACCGCCACGGCGGAAAGCAACAACGTGGCGGCCAGCGACACGACAAGCAGCAGCGATAGCTCGCCCGTCGATACCTTCCTGACGCTGTTTGTCGCCGAGATCCAAAACCAGGACCCGACCGACCCGACTGACGCCACCGAATACATCGACCAGCTTTCGTCGATGGCGCAGGTGGCGATGATGGAAGAGATGAGCGTGCAGGCCAACACCAACGCGGTGCTGATGAGCAACATTCAGGTAATGGCGCTCGGCAACCTGGTGGGTGACGACATTATGGTGCAGACCACCGCCTTGCAGGTGAGCGACCAGACCATTAATGGTCGCGCCACGCTTGACGACGCCTGTACCACCGCCGATCTCCACTTTACCGATGCCGCAGGCGATGACTATACGGTGTCGCTGATCCCGGAAGGCAGTTCGTCCGTCGGGCCAGGCCAGGTGGATTTCTCGATTAATCCGGCGGATTACGGTATCCCGCCGGGTGATTACGACGTCTCGGTGGTGACCAACACCGGGGAAGAAGAGGTGCCGATTGAAGTTTCCGGCGAAGTGGAAGATGTACGCATCCCGCTCGACGGCAGCTCTCCGGTGCTCAATGTTGCAGGCGTGGGCGAAGTGCCGTTCACCATGATTAGCCAGTTTGGCGTACCCGATGCCGACAGTGATGTGGCGTAAGAATCAATTAACAGGACGAAACAATGAGTTATGAAATTGCCGCAACGGGGCTGAATGCCGTTAACGAACAGCTGGACGGGATCAGTAACAACATCGCCAACGCCGGAACGGTGGGCTATAAGTCGATGACCACCCAGTTTTCCGCCATGTATGCCGGAAGTCAGGCGATGGGCGTCAGCGTGGCAGGCACCGCGCAGAGCATTTCGCGTGGCGGTTCGCTGGTCTCCACCGGTAACGCGCTCGATTTAGCGATTAACAACGATGGCTTTTTTGTTACCTGCGACAGCGCGGGCAACATTTCTTATACCCGCGCCGGATCGTTTGAAACCGACAAAAACGGCTATATCGTCAACGCCTCGGGCGCTTATTTGCAGGGGTATCCGGTCGATGACAGCGGCACTTTGCAAACCGGTACGGTCACCGATATCCAGATCAAAACCGGCAATATCCCGGCGCAGGCCAGCAGCAGCCTGACCTTTACCGCTAACTTCAACGCCAGCGATGAAGCTATCGATCGCACCACCGTACCGTTCGACCCGACCAACAGCAGCTCGTACACCGACAGCTACACCACCACGGTGTATGACTCATTAGGTAACGAACACTCGGTATGCCAGTATTTCACCAAAACCAGCGACAACACCTGGGAAGTGCAGTACACCTTCGACGGTCAGCAGCAGACTGGCGTTCCGGCGACGACATTAACCTTCGACCCGAACACCGGGAAGCTGACCTCGCCAACCACGCCACAGACCATTGAGTTTCAGACCGACGCCGCCGCACCCATCGACTTAACCGTCGATTACTCCACCTGTACGCAATACGGCTCTGAATTTTCGGTCACCACCAACGCCGCCAACGGCTACGCCTCCGCAACGCAAAACGGTGTGCAGGTCGATGACGATGGCAAAGTTTACGCCACCTACAGCAACGGCGAGCGCATGTTGCAGGGCCAGGTGGTGCTGGCGACTTTCCCGAATGAAAACGGACTCGAAGCGGTGAGCGGCACCGCGTGGGTACAAACCGGCGAGTCCGGCACCCCGCTGATTGGCGTTCCCGGCTCCGGCACCTGCGGTACGCTGTCGTCCGGCGTGCTCGAAAGCTCTAACGTCGATATCACCAGCGAACTGGTCAACCTGATGACCGCCCAGCGTAACTATCAGGCCAACACCAAAGTTATCGCCACCAGCACGCAGCTCGATGACGCGCTGTTCCAGGCAATGTAATGGACCGCCTGATTTATACCGCCCTGAGCGGTGCTTCTCAGACCCTGTACGAGCAGCAGATTAGCGCCAACAACCTGGCGAACGTCAACACCAACGGTTTTCGCGCCGACATGGCGATGGCGACCAACGACAAGGTGAAAGGCGGCGGCTTCGACACGCGCTATATGGCGCAGGAAGGGGCCAGCGGCGTGAACGACAGCACGGGTGTAGCGGAGAAAACCGAACGCCCGCTGGACGTGGCGATTCAGGGCGCGGGTTACATTGCGGTGCAGGATAAAAACGGCAACGAAGTGTATACCCGCAACGGCAACATTCAGCAGGACGACCAGGGGCAACTGGTCATCGACGGCAATCTGGTGCTGGGGGATAACGGGCCGATCATTCTGCCGCCGAACGCCATCGCCTCGTTTGGCAGCGACGGCACGCTGTCGGTGACGCCCGATGACGGCGACGTGACCGCGACGATGGATATCGACCGCCTGAAGCTGGTGGATATTCCGGTCGCTAACCTGGCGAAAAACGGCGAAGGGATGCTGATAACGGCAGACGGCGTTCCAGCCCAGCGCGATGAAAATATCAAAGTCAGTGGCGGTTTTCTCGAAGGCAGCAACGTCTCGGCGGTGAGCGAGATGATGTCGTCCATCGCCATGAACCGCCAGTTTGAAGCGCAAATCAAGATGATGAAAACCGCCGAAGATATCAGCGACGCGGGCAACCGCTTATTGCGCGGCTCGTAACCGCACATCGTAGGCCGGATAAGGCGTTCACGCCGCATCCGGCAACCGCGGCCCAAAACAATACGGAATTTACCACCATGAACGCAGCACTATGGATCAGCAAAACCGGCCTCTCGGCGCAGGATGCTGAAATGAGCGCGATTGCCAACAACATCGCCAACGTTAACACCACCGGCTTCAAGCGCGACCGGGTGATGTTTCAGGATCTGTTCTACCAGACCCAGGAAGCGCCGGGCGCGATGCTCGACCAGAACAATATCATGCCGACCGGGCTGCAATTCGGTAGCGGCGTGCGCATTGTTGGCACTCAGAAAACCTTCACCGAAGGCAACGTCGAAACCACCGACAACGCGATGAATGTCGCCATTATGGGGCAGGGGTTTTTGCAGGTGCAAAAGGCCAACGGCGATATCGCCTATACCCGCGATGGCAACTTGCAGGTGAACGCCGACGGCGTGCTGACTAACTCGCAGGGTTTGCCGTTACAACCGGAAATCGACGTTCCGGCGGGGGCGACCAACGTTGCGTTTGGTGAGGACGGCACGGTGACGGCGATCTTACCCGGCGACAGCGATGTGACCGAGTTAGGGCAACTGACACTGGTGAACTTCGCTAACCCTGCGGGGCTCTCCGCCGAGGGCGACAACCTGTATCTGGAAACCGCTGCCAGCGGTCAGCCGACCGAAGGCGTACCGGGCGAAGATGGGCTTGGCACCTTGCAGGACAACGCGCTCGAAGGCTCGAACGTGGATATCGTCAACGAAATGGTGGCGATGATTACGGTGCAACGCGCGTACGAGATGAACGCCAAAATGGTGTCGGCTGCGGACGATATGTTGCAGTACATCAGCCAGACGCTGTAAGGCCGAAATGTCGGATGCGACGCTGACGCGTCTTATCCGACCTACAAAAGCGCATAACTCACTGTATTTAAACAGGCAGAACGTGAAAAATTATCTCTGGCTGGTGGCGCTGCTTCCCCTGCTTAGCGGGTGTGAATCGCAGGCCATTCTGGTCAAAAAAGACGACGCATACTTTGCGCCACCAACCACCGAAGCGCCGCCTCCGGCAGACGGGCGTGCCGGGGGCGTGTTTGAAACCGGCTACAACTGGTCGCTCACCGCCGATCGGCGGGCTTACCGCGTGGGCGATATCCTGACGGTGATCCTCGAAGAATCCACCCAGTCGAGCAAACAGGCGAAAACCAACTTCGGTAAAAACAACACCGTCGACATCGGCGCACCGACCATTTTTGGTCACACCAAAGATAAGCTTTCCGGCTCCATCGATGCCAACCGCGACTTTGACGGCAGCGCCACTTCCCAGCAGCAGAACAGCCTGCGCGGGGAGATCACCGTTTCCGTCCATGCGGTGCAGCCCAACGGTATCCTGGAAATTCGCGGCGAGAAATGGCTCACCCTCAACCAGGGCGATGAGTACATCCGCTTAAGCGGCCTTGTGCGCGCCGACGATATTCAGAACGACAACTCGGTTTCCTCTCAGCGGATCGCCGATGCCCGCATCTCCTATGCCGGACGCGGCGCGTTAAGCGATGCCAACGCCGCAGGCTGGTTGACGCGGCTGTTTAACCATCCTCTGTTCCCGATCTAATGCCGGAGAGTGCAATGCAAAACTGGATAAAGGCCGCAGCGATCGCTGTAAGTCTGGCGCTGCCCGGCGTGGCGCTGGCGCAATCGCTGGAGTCGCTGGTCAACGTACAGGGTGTGCGCGAAAACCAACTGGTGGGCTACAGCCTGGTGGTAGGCCTCGACGGCACCGGTGATAAAAACCAGGTCAAATTTACCAACCAGACCATCACCAACATGCTGCGCCAGTTTGGCGTGCAACTGCCGAATAAAATCGACCCGAAGGTGAAAAACGTCGCCGCGGTGGCGGTGAGCGCCACGCTGCCGCCGATGTACTCGCGCGGGCAGACCATTGATGTCACCGTTTCGTCGATTGGCGATGCCAAAAGTATTCGTGGCGGCACTTTGTTGCTGACGCAGTTGCACGGCGCGGATGGCGAAGTTTATGCCCTGGCACAGGGCAGCGTGGTGGTCGGCGGGATGAACGCCACCGGGGCCAGCGGCTCGAGCGTAACGGTTAATACACCGACCGCCGGGTTAATTCCTAACGGCGCAACGGTGGAGCGCGAGATCCCCAGCGATTTTCAGATGGGCGACACCATCACCCTCAACCTGAAGCGCCCATCGTTTAAAGACGCCAACAACATTGCGGCGGCGATCAACGCCTCGTTTGGCGGCATTGCCACCGCGCAGAGTTCCACCAACGTTACCGTGCGTGCGCCGACCAGTCCCGGCGCGCGGGTGGCGTTTATGTCGCAACTGGATGATGTGCAGGTGCAGGCGGAGAAAATCCGCGCCCGCGTGGTGTTCAACTCGCGCACCGGCACGGTGGTGATGGGCGATGGCGTTGCGCTGCACGCGGCGGCGGTATCGCACGGCAGTTTGACCGTCTCGATTAACGAAACCAGCAACGTCAGCCAGCCGAATGCCTTTGCGGGTGGGCGCACGGCGGTAACGCCGCAGAGCAATATCGCGGTGAATCATGCCCGTCCGGGCGTGGTGAGTTTGCCGGAGTCGAGCAGCCTGAAAACGTTGGTTAATGCGCTGAACAGTTTAGGCGCGACGCCGGATGACATTATGTCGATTTTGCAGGCGCTGCATGAGGCGGGCGCGCTGGATGCCGACCTGGAGGTGATCTGATGAAAATCAACGGTAGCGGCGGGATTGACGGCAGCGATGTGTTAATGGGGCCGAAGGTTCAGGCCAATGATATTAAGCAGGCCGCCGAACAGTTTGAGGCGATTTTTTTACGCAACATGCTGAAAGAGATGCGTAAAACCAACGAGTTGTTTGATTCGAAAGATAACCCATTTAACAGCGATTCGGTGCGCATGATGCAGGGGTTTTATGACGATGAGTTGTGTAACACCCTGGCGCAGCAGCACGGGATTGGGATTGCGGCGATGATTGTGAAGCAGTTGTCGCCGAAGCATAAATGAGGGCACCACCTCCCACTTAAGAATCCCCAACTTCACGCCGCTTTTAACCGGCACGATTTACCGGTAAGGATCCAACATGGACATGATTAACATCGGCTACAGCGGCGCATCAACCGCGCAGGTGGAGCTGAACGTCACGGCGCAAAATACCGCCAACGCCATGACCACGGGCTACACCCGTCAGGTGGCGGAGATCAGCACCATCGGTGCCAGCGGCGGTTCGCCAAACAGCGCCGGTAACGGCGTGCAGGTCGACAGCATTCGCCGCGTCTCTAACCAGTATCAGGTGAATCAGGTGTGGTATGCCGCCAGCGATTACGGCTATTACAGCACCCAGCAGGGGTATCTCACGCAACTGGAAGCGGTACTGAGCGACGATAACAGCAGCCTGAGCGGCGGGTTCGATAACTTCTTCGCCGCCCTTAACGAAGCAACCACCAGCCCCGATGATTCCGCCCTGCGCGAGCAGGTGATCAGTGAAGCCGGGGCGCTGTCGTTGCGTATTGATAACACGCTGGATTACATCGACTCGCAAAGCACGGAAATCATCAGCCAGCAGCAGGCGATGGTGTCGCAAATCAACACGCTCACCAGCGGCATCGCCAGCTATAACCAGCAAATCGCTCAGGCCGAAGCCAACGGCGATAACGCCTCCGCGCTGTACGACGCCCGCGATCAGATGGTGGAAGAACTGAGCGGAATGATGGATGTGCAGGTCAATATTGACGACCAGGGCAACTACAACGTCACCCTGCAAAACGGTCAGCCGCTGGTGAGCGGGCAGCAAAGCTCAACCATCGCGCTGGAAACCAACGCCGATGGTACAGCAAGCATGACGCTGACCTTCGCCGGAACCACCTCGACGATGACCACCGACACCGGCGGTTCATTAGGCGCACTGTTTGATTATCAAAACGATGTGCTGTCGCCGCTAACCGACACCATCAACAGCATGGCGTCGCAGTTCGCCGATGCGGTCAACAACCAGCTGGCGCAGGGCTACGATCTCAACGGTAACCCCGGCGAGCCGCTGTTTATTTACGATGCCAGTAATGCCGATGGCCCGCTGACCGTCAACCCGGATATCACCGCCGACGAACTGGCGTTCTCCAGTTCGCCGGACGAAAGCGGCAACAGCGACAACCTGCAGGCGCTGATCAATATCTCCACCGAACCGCTGGAAATAGCCAACCTCGGCAGCGTGACGGTCGGGCAGGCGTGCTCTTCGATCATCAGCAATATCGGCATTTACAGTCAGCAAAACCAGACGGAAGTCGATGCCGCGTCCAATGTCTATTCCGCAGCGCAAAACCAGCAGAGCAGCGTCAGCGGCGTCAGCATGGACGAAGAGGCGGTGAACCTGATCACCTATCAACAAATTTATGAAGCCAATCTGAAAGTCATTTCCGCCGGGGCCGAGATTTTCGATTCGGTGCTGGAAATGTGCAGCTAAGCGGGAGCGCGAGAATGCGAGTAACCACCCAACAAACCTACGTCTCGATGACGCAAAGTTTTAATAATCTCTCCGGCGATCTGGCGCATGTGGTCGAGCAGATGGCAACCGGCAAGCAGATTTTGCAGCCGTCGGATGACCCGATCGCCGCCACGCGCATCACCCAGTTGAACCGCCAACAGTCGGCGATTGAGCAGTATCAGAGCAATATCGACTCCGCGTCGGCGGGGTTAAGTCAGCAGGAATCAATTCTTGATGGCGTCAACAACAGCCTGCTGGCGGTGCGCGACGACCTGCTGGAAGCGGCGAATGGTACCAATACCGCCGATTCGCTCGCAAGTCTCGGGCAGGATATTGAGTCGCTCACCGAATCAATGGTCGCGGCGCTGAACTATCAGGACGAAGATGGGCACTACGTGTTTGGCGGCACTATCAACGATCAGCCGCCGATTGTGGCAGTGGACGATGATGGCGATGGCGTGACCGATAGCTACAGCTATCAGGGCAACAGCGACCACCGCCAGACCACCGTTTCGAACGGCGTGGAAGTGGATACCAACGTGGCGGCGAGCGATTTCTTCGGTAGCAATTTAGATGTGCTCAACACGCTCAATTCGCTCTCTCAGGAGTTGCAAGCCCCCAACGTTGACCCGGCAGATCCGCAGGTGCAGAGCGATATTCAGAACGCCGTTGATGTGGTGGATACCGCCTCGGACGACCTCAACGCCTCAATTGCGTCGCTTGGCGAGACGCAGAACACCATGTCGATGCTGAGCGATGCGCAGACTGATATCTCTACCTCTAATGATGAGTTGATTGGTTCACTACAGGATCTCGATTACGGCCCGGCGTCGATTACCTTTACCGGACTGGAAGTAGCAATGGAAGCTACCCTCAAGACTTACTCGAAAGTGAGTGAGTTGAATTTGTTCAGCGTTCTCTAACTCTTTCAGGAACAGTATGCAGGTCGGACTTACATCTTCGTCACTCGCCACCGGCGGCGCGCATAGCGCTGCGGTATCGTCGTCAACCGTTGCGCCCACTCAGGCGGTGCGGCAAAAACTCCCGGCGACGGCGAGTGAATATCCGGCCTCGCCGCTGATTACCACTCGCCCGCAGCGTTACAGCGTGCAGCTTAACGATCAGCTCACCACGTTGCAGCAGGCGGATCATTATCTCGGGCAACTGGAGCAGCAGTTGCTCGACTATCGTTACAGCCAGCGTAAGGGCGGGCAGGCGCAGAGTACGGCGCTAATGCAGATGCTGGACAAACGCGCCGTGCTTTCCGGCGGCGCGGTGGACCGCCAGTTGCAGCCGGTGTTGCAGGGGGAAGCGCGGGTGACCTTTCACTCGCCGGATCTGGCGAATCTGGTACACAATCCCACGCCGGGAACGCGCATGTTCAGCGTCTCTGACGGGCGGCAGACTCAGCTTTCGGCGGTGATGCTGTCTGAGGATGACAGCGCTGGGCAGTACCAGACGCGGCTGACCAACGCCCTGCGCCGCGTGGGCGTGCAGATGCATCAAAACGCCGATGGTATAAGTTTCTCCACCACTGAAAAACAGTGGCCCAACATTGAAAGCACCTTAAGCGTGCGCACCGATGGCGATAAATCAGCGTTTATGCCACTAAAAACCTTTGCCGAACCGTCGCAGGCGGACCGCTTAGTGCAAAGCCTGCAACAGGGCGGAGCGGGGATTTCTCAGACGTTAGAAAGCATTAATCAGCAGCGTGTGCAGATGGCGGTACAGCAGGAAAAGGCGCGGCAGTTGATCGACGGCATGTCGTGCTTCCCGCAAACGGAAAGCGCCGTGCAGGCGTCGGAAAATCTCGGCGGCGTGCTGGATAGCGCCAATCATAACTATCAAGTTTTATTGCAGGCGGTGAATGGTCAGGCGCGAATTTCCAGCCAGACGGTGAGGAGTTTATTGGGGTAATTATCGGTATGCCGGATAAGACGCCTTTAGCGTCGCATCCGGCATATATTGGCACTCGTCAGCATTTCTTCACAGTATTTAACAACTTCTCTAAATTCTGATACATCGCGCTATTAATATCGCTATTCTGCCACTCATCCACATTAAAGGTTAATTGCCAGCTACCATTGCACTGGTTGCGCAGAACAATATCACTCTCCAGTCGGTTACGAACATATTTATAATAGGTTGTCATTGTCATATTATGCGCTGACAATAAATTATCGAGTTTGTCTTTTCCTGGTGCGAGGGTTTGTGACAGTAACGGTACGGAATTATTTTCCTTTCCAGAACTAAGATGAAATATTTTTATTCTTGGACTGTTAATTGACTCTTTTACCAGTTGCGGGGCGTCAGGTGTACTTTTCAAGTGTGAATACCCCACGGTTGAGCCAACCAATATAACAGCTGCGGCCAACGCTAACCCCATCAGTCCTTTATGTTTTTTTCTAACAGGCACATACGGTGTTGTCGAAGATATCTCTTCTGGGGCTGTATCCTGTATCTGGTCGGTAATAATCAGCGCTTCTGCAGGCGATGACTCCGGCAAAGACACATACTCTTTATTGCATAAGTAACCTTTCTTCGGAATTGTTTTAATAATGTTCTGTTGTTTGCCATCATCGTCGATAGCAACGCGCAACGCATGGATCGCCGTCGGCAGGCTGTTTCCGCCGACAATACGGTTCTTCCATACTTCGGCACATAAATAAGATCGCGATAAAACCACATCGGCATTTTTTGCTAATGTTTCCAGCAAAATAAAATGGTATTCGCCGAGACGACGTGTTTCACCCGTTTCGCAATGTATTAAGGCATTAAGCGACGGGTCCATCCGCCAGTTGTTGATAATAATACTCATAGTTGAGTTTACCTTAGCAAGGGATAAATGTTTCCTGATAGTGCTTTGCATAAAGCACTGTCTTATACGTCCCTGAGAAGATGATTTTTCTGCGTGATAATTAATATTTTACGGTAATAGGATTATTCTTAATCACTATATGGCGTGGAAATGTAACGAAATGACAGGACAGGTACAATAGCCAAATGTGTACTATTTGCAACGCAATGTAAATTTTGGCATCAGTACATTGAGAACAAAACGCGATAATTGATGACAATCTTAACTATATCAAGCGTTTGATAAAAACATATTTTGATACCTGGCCATGTGGCAGATATTGCTAATAATCTTTTTATCTGAATTTAAACTCTGCTTTTTTTAGCTAAAAGTGGCATCGGATAATACGTAGCGAATTTTTTTCATAGCGGTTTTAAGTTTGCTCCCGAGGTGTCGTTTTTACAGGGTATCGAAACGAAAACGATTAATCCCAAGGAGCAGTATCATGTTATCTATTAACACCAATAACGCCTCAATGGCCGCCGTTAATGCAATCAGCAAAAGCAGCTCTTCTCTGTCTACATCTATGGAACGCCTGGCGACAGGTAACCGGATTAACTCTTCTGCCGATGACGCCGCAGGCAAACAAATTGCTAACCGTCTGACAGCACAGTCCAGCGGTATGGGTGTGGCGCTGAGCAACATTAATGATGCAACCGCGATGCTGCAAACCGCCGACAGCATGTTCGACGAAATGTCTGACGTGCTGGGTCGTATGAAAGACCTGTCAACTCAGGCAGCGAACGGCACCTACAGCGACGACGACCTGCAGGCGATGCAGGACGAATACGACGAACTGGGTCAGCAGATGTCTGACATGCTGCAAAACACCACCTACGGCGGCACCAACCTGTTCGGTGTTTCCGGTACCAGCAACACCGGTACTGACGGTCTGTTCCAGAGCGCGGTAACCTTCCAGGTGGGCGCGGAATCTTCCGACACCATGACCGTAAACATTTCAAGCCAACTGAACACGCTGGTGACTGACCTTTCTGCAATCAGCAACTCCTTTAGTGCGGATCAGGCTGACACCACTGGCACCGCAGGCGTTTCTGGCGGTACTGAACTGACTGCGTCTGGCTCGGCTAACCAGATGATCACCAGCATTTCTACCGCGATGGATGATGTTTCGCAGATCCAGTCCAAGCTGGGTGCGTCTATCAACCGTCTGAACGACACCGCCAACAACCTGACCAGTATGCAAGACAACACCGAAGTCGCTATCGGTAACATCATGGATACCGACTACGCGACGGAAGCGTCCAACATGACCAAACAGCAGGTGCTGATGCAGACCGGCATCACCATGCTGAAACAGTCCAACAGCATGTCCAGCATGGTTTCCAGCCTGCTGCAGTAATGGCGGACTTGCCGGATGCGGCGTAAACACCTTATCCGGCCACGAACAACACCGCCTGCAGGCGGTGTTGTGCTTTCTGCGGCAGGCTTTTTTCCGCCAGACCGGAAACGTCATTTCCGCCTGTTTTTCAATCTATTGATTATTCACATAAAAAATATTGGCACGCCTTTTGCCATTAACCTGACATCGTTACCCGGAGTCATCAATGATTAACCCAAGAACCATTGCGCAAGAAATCGCGTATGCGGATGTCGCCACCCAGGCGGCAAATTTGCAGGAGAAGCAGACCGAGCTGGACGCTGAAAGCAGCGGCCTGGACTCGCTCAGCTCGGCGTTAAGCGATTTCCAGAGCGCCGTTGACGCGCTGAACAGCGATACCGACGGCCCGGTGACGTTTGCCGCCACCAGCAATAATGACTCGGCGACCGTTTCCGCTAACTCGCAGGCACAGGCGGGAAGCTACTCGTTTTTCGTTGAGCAACTGGCGCAGGGGCAGCAAACCACGTTCAGTATGGGCGACGACACCTTTTCCGCCACCGGCACTTTTGAACTGACGATGGGCGACAGCACCATGGATATTGATCTGTCGACGGCAGATCAGAACGGTGACGGCGACGGTTTTATCGACGCCAGTGAACTGGTGAATGCGATTAACGACTCTGATGACAATCCGGGCGTGTCGGCGGCACTGGTAAAAACCGACGGCACCACCACGATTATGCTCACCTCCGATAGCACCGGGGCGCAGAGCGCATTTTCGGTGAGCGTAACGGGGCATGACGGCAGCAACGATAGCACCAGCGCGCCCGTTGCCACGGATGTTTCCTCCGCTCAGGACGCGATTATTCATCTTGGCAGCGCCACGGGGCCTGAGATCACCAACAGCAGCAATACGTTTGATGATGTGATCCCCGGCGTCACCATGACTTTCACCGAAGTCAGCGATTCTGACAGCGACCTCACTACCTTTAACATTAGCGAAGATTCCAGCGCCAGCCAGGAGAAAGTACAGACCTTTGTCGATGCCTATAACACCTTGATTGATACGGTTGATTCGCTGACCACTCACGGTGATGACAGTACCAGCGCCGGGGTATTTGCAGGCGACGCCGGACTCAGTTCACTGGCGAACCAGCTCGATGACATCGCCCATGCCAGCTACAAAGGCGTGTCGATTGTTGACTATGGCATCACCCTCGATTCTCACGGCCACTTACAGATTGACTCCGACCAGTTCAACGACGAAATGGCGAAAAATCCTGACGGGCTGACCTCTATTTTCGTTGGCGACAACAGCATGGTGGCGCAGATGGATGACCTGATTAACACCTATACCGACTCCAGCAACGGCATCATCACCCTGCGCCAGCAGAACATTGACGATCAGATGAGCAAAATTCAGGACGAAGGCGATCAGCTAACTGATACCTATAACGCCAACTACGACCGTTATCTCGAGGAGTACACCAACACGCTGGTCGAGGTGTACACCATGAAAGCCAGCATGGCGGCATTCGCGTAACTCAGAAGGAATATCCCTAAAGATGTACCAAGTACAGGACGGCTATTCGCAATATAAAGAGATCGATCTCGCGGCGCGTACTGCGGCGGCATCGCCTCTGGAACTGGTGCTGGTGCTGTTTTCTGGCCTGATGGACGAGCTGGAACGCGCCAAAAGCCATATTGAAGGGCGGCGTTTCGAGAAGAAAGCCCAGAGCATCAATAAATGCATCGACATTCTCAATGCGCTCACCAGTTCGCTGGAGTTTGAAACTGGCGGCGAGCTGGTGGTCAACCTTTCGCGACTCTATGACCACTGCGTTTACCGATTGTATGAGGCCAGCGGCGAACTGTCGGCAGAGAAAATCGATGAAGTGATGCTGATCTTAAGCAACCTGCGCGAAGGCTGGGAAGGGCTTTCGGGCAAGCTGGGTTAAGACGATGGAAAAACAACGCAGGCAACTTTTCGCACTGGTCGAGGCGATGAATGAAGCCCTCGACAAGCAACGCTGGCGACGCCTTCCGGCACTGCATCAGCAGGTGATGCGCCAGTTTCACGATTATGCGACGGCGGAAACCGATGCGACGCAGTTGTGTGCGGTGAAGGCGCAACTGTACGGCGCGTTTAATGCCCTGATTAAACGACGCGAGCAGCGCGCAGAAGTGTTGAAAGCGCGTATGGAGCAGCATCAACGGCATCAGGAAGGTGTGCTGGCCTACTCAATTGTTAATTTACTTTCGGAGAAGTCATGAATCCGGCATTGCTTGCCACGCTCGGAACGCTTGCGGAAACCGCTTCGTTGAAGGCGGATATTTTACCGCCGGTGAGCGGTGAAAACGCGCCCGCGTTTACCCTGCCGAAAATGGCGGTCGCGGCGGTGGCGGAGCGCGTTCATAGCGCTAAAACCAGTCAGCAACAGGCGACGCGCCCGCAGGAGAATGATCAGGCGGCGATGCAGGCGCTAATGGCGCTGTTACTTCCGCAACCTGCCGCGCCGCATCAGGACACGCCGCAGCCGCGAAACGTCGCAACATCGCCGGTTATCCAGCAATTGACGAAAGCGGTGGTGCAAAACGCGCCGCAACGCCCGACGCAGCTGCAGGAACTCACGCCGTTGCCGCCGCAGTTGCAGGAGCTGATCAGTCAGTTGCCGCAGGCGAAACCCGAACAGCAGGCCAGACTGGCGACTTACGCCAGTGAAGATTTACATGCCATTGCGCCGACGCAGCCGCGCGTTTCAACACAGCCAGCTCGCCCAAAACCTGAACTAACCCGTGTGACCGCGCGCCCGCAGGTTGAGCGTAAAACGGAAAAAGAGCCGGACAGCGAACCGGTTATTGCGCGTGCGGTGTTGCAGGTTAAGACGCCGGAGCTGGTCCGCGATCATCAGGAGATTGTCGCCAAACCCGTCACGCTTTCGATGGACGAACTGGGAGAAAAACTGACGACGCTGTTGAAAGATCAGATCCACTTTCAGCTCAACAAACAACAGCAGATCTCCACCATCCGTCTCGATCCACCGTCGCTTGGCAAGCTCGAGATCGCCGTACAACTCGACAACGGCAAACTGATGGTGCACATCGGCGCGAACCAAAGTGAAGTTTGCCGCGCGTTACAGCAGTTTAGCGACGATCTCCGCCAGCATCTGACGGCGCAAAATTTTATGGAGGTGAACGTACAGGTTTCCTCCGAAGGGCAGTCGCAGCAACAACAACAGTCGGGCCATCAGCAGGAAGAGGTGAGTGCCGCCTTACAGCTTGATGATGCGCCTCAATTTCAACAGAACGAATCCGTTTTGATCAAAGTGTAAAGGCAATATGAAGAAAATCGTGGTGGCGGGCGTGGTCAGCGCCGTTCTGGCGTTGGTGGTGGGGGCCGGAGCTGGATGGGGTGTCTGGCATCATTATGCCGGAAAAGGAAAACCGACTGCCGCCGCGCAGACGGAAACGGTGGAAACCCTGGATGAAAGCAAAAGCGTGTTTGTGACGTTGCCGGAAACCATTGTCACTTTGCATGACAACAACGGCGCGGACCATTATTTGTCGGCGGAATTAGTGATGGTGGTCGCCAGTGACAAAGAAGCCGAAAAAATAAAACATCAGGAGCCGCTGTATCAAAGTATTGCGGTTGAATGCCTGACGGAAATGAAATTTGAAGATTTGCGCGGCATGAAAATATCTGCCATCCGCAAACTGATTTCGGATGCGTTAAAGAAAGATCTTCAACGTCGCAAAATGAGCGCACCGTATAAGGATTTGCTGGTGAAAAAAGTGGTCTTCCAGTAATCACCAGGCGGATATAAACATGCTACAGGACGTATTCGAGTCAGAAGAATTTGCTGCCGCGCCGGTATTAACCCCGCAGCAGGAGAGCCACTACTTGCAGGCCTATTTACCACTGGTGCGTAAAGTGGTGCGGCAACTTGCCCCGCAGTGTAATTGCATTATTGACCGTCAGGATATGGAACAAACGGCGTTAATGGGGCTGCTTAACGCCATCCGCCGCTATGGGCTGCCGGACGAAGGTTTTGCGGGCTATGCCGTGCACCGGATTCGCGGCGCGATCCTGGATGAGCTGCGCGCTCTCGACTGGCGACCGCGCCAGCTGCGACAGAAATATCATCAGATGAAAGATCTGATTCGTGAGACGCGCAAAAAACTGGGGCACGAACCGGAGTGGCCAGAACTGGCCGTGGAAGGGATCTCGCATGAAGATTATCTCGAATATCAGCAACTGGAAGGGGCGGAAACGCTCGCCAGCCTGGACGAACTGCTGAACGGCGAAGGGCCTGGTATTCCGCTTGCTGGCCGGGAACTGGAAGATCAGTTTGTCACCCAGCAAATGTTGCAACACGCGCTTTCACAATTAAGCGAAAAAGAGCAACTGATCCTCTCCATGTATTACCAGCATGAGATGAATCTCAAAGAAATTGCGCTGGTATTAGGGCTAACCGAGGCCCGAATTTGTCAACTGAATAAACAGATCGCGCAGAAAATTCGTGATTTTGTCTATCCGAATTAAAGTGAAGAAATCATGCAAAAAATATTAGGTTTACTGGTGGTGCTCGGCTGCGTATTTGGCGGTTATTTTGAAGCGGGCGGGCAATTAGTGGCTATCTGGCAACCGGCGGAAATGATCATTATTTTGGGTGCCGGTTTTGGGGCGATGATTATTGGTAACCCGAAACATGTGCTGAAAGAGATTGCCCATCAAATTAAAGGCGTGATCAGTAAAAAACAGCTCGGGCCGGAGTTTCAGCGTCAGCTATTAATGTGCCTGTATGAGTTGCTTGAAATGGTACAAAACGGCGGCCTGCGGATGCTGGATCAGCATATTGAGCAACCAGAAGAGAGCACCATTTTCCAGAAATACCCGTTGGTATTAACCCAGAAGCGGCTGGTGACCTTTATTGCCGATAACTTTCGCCTGATGGCGATGGGCAAAATCGACGCCCACGAACTGGAAGGCATTCTCGATCAGGAACTGGACACCGCGGAAGAGTCCCTGTTAACGCCGTCGCGCTCGCTGCAACGTACTGCCGAAGCGATGCCGGGATTTGGTATTTGCGCGGCGGTGCTGGGCATCATCATCACCATGCAGTCGATTGATGGATCTATCGCCCTGATTGGCCTGAAAGTGGCGGCGGCTCTGGTGGGGACGTTTTTAGGCGTCTTTATCTGCTACTGCCTGATGGACCCGCTCGCCAACGCCATGGAACAACAGGCGCGGGCGGAACATTCTTTGCTGGAATGCGTGCGCACCGTGCTGGTGGCGCAGGCAGGCGGCAAACCGACGCTGCTGGCAGTGGACGCCGGGCGTAAGCTGCTGCATCTGGCGTCCAAACCGACCTTCGCCAACCTCGACGCGTGGGTGAATGCGATGCTGGAGCAAGAATAAGCATGAGAAAGACGGGCAACCGCCGCGAGCGTGGGGCAAAAACCACCATCGTCCGGCGGCAGATCAAAAAAAATCATGCCGGGCATCACGGCGGGGCGTGGAAGGTGGCGTTCGCCGACTTTACTTTGGCAATGATGGCGCTATTTATGACGCTGTGGATTGTCAACAGCGTCAGTAAATCCGAGCGTGAAAGCATTATCGCCGCGCTGCACGGGCAGTCGATTTTTAACGGTGGAGGGCTGTCGCCGTTAAATAAAATCAGCCCGTCTCATCCGCCAAAACCTGCCACCGTGGCGGTGCCGGAAGAGACGGAGAAAAAAGCGCGCGACCTCAACGAGAAAACGGCGCTGCTGAAGAAGAAATCCGCCACCGAGTTGGGGGAGCTGGCAACCAGTATCAACACCATCGCCCGTGATGCGCATATGGAAGCGAATCTGGAGATGGAGATTGTCCCGCAGGGATTACGCGTGCTGATTAAAGACGACCAGAACCGCAATATGTTCGAACGCGGCAGCGCGCAGATTATGCCGTTCTTTAAAACGCTGCTGGTGGAGCTCGCGCCAGTGTTCGACTCGCTCGATAACAAAATTATTATTACCGGGCATACCGATGCGATGGCCTACAAAAACAATATCTACAACAACTGGAACCTTTCGGGTGACCGCGCGCTTTCGGCTCGTCGGGTGCTGGAAGAGGCAGGAATGCCGGAAGATAAAGTGATGCAGGTGAGCGCAATGGCGGACCAGATGCTGCTGGACGCGAAAAATCCTCAAAGCGCGGGCAACCGGCGCATTGAGATTATGGTGCTGACCAAAAGTGCGTCCGATACGCTGTATCAATACTTTGGTCAGCATGGGGATAAAGTGGTGCAGCCGCTGGTGCAAAAGCTGGATAAGCAGCAGGTGCTTTCGCAGCGAACGCGCTAGATGCTGAATCTTTACGCATTTCTCAAACTCTGAAATCACTGTATACTTTACCAGTGTTGAGAGGTGAGCAATGCGTAAAATCATTCATGTGGATATGGACTGCTTTTTCGCAGCGGTGGAGATGCGCGACAATCCTGCCCTGCGCGATATCCCTATTGCTATTGGCGGCAGCCGCGAACGTCGGGGGGTGATCAGCACCGCCAATTATCCCGCGCGTAAATTTGGCATACGTAGCGCTATGCCGACAGGGATGGCGCTCAAATTATGCCCACATCTCACCTTGCTTCCGGGGCGCTTTGACGCCTACAAAGAAGCCTCAAATCATATCCGTGAAATCTTCTCGCGCTACACCTCGCGTATTGAACCGTTGTCACTGGATGAGGCTTATCTCGATGTCACCGATAGCGTCCATTGCCACGGTTCTGCGACCCTCATCGCCCAGGAAATCCGCCAGACGATTTTCAGCGAGCTGCAACTGACGGCGTCTGCGGGCGTGGCACCAGTAAAGTTTCTCGCCAAAATCGCCTCCGACATGAATAAACCCAACGGTCAGTTTGTGATTACGCCGGCAGAAGTTCCGGCATTTCTGCAAACCTTACCGCTGGCAAAAATTCCCGGCGTCGGCAAAGTCTCGGCGGCAAAACTGGAAGCGATGGGGCTGCGGACCTGCGGTGATGTGCAAAAGTGTGATCTGGTGACTCTGCTCAAACGTTTTGGCAAATTTGGCCGCATTTTGTGGGAGCGTAGTCAGGGGATTGACGAGCGCGACGTTAACAGCGAACGGTTACGAAAATCCGTCGGCGTGGAACGCACGATGGCGGAAGATATTCATCACTGGTCTGAATGTGAAGCGATTATCGAGCGGCTGTATCCGGAACTTGAACGTCGTCTGGCAAAAGTAAAACCTGATTTACTGATTGCTCGCCAGGGGGTGAAATTAAAGTTCGACGATTTTCAGCAAACTACTCAGGAGCACGTCTGGCCGCGGCTGAATAAAGCTGATCTAATCGCCACCGCGCGTAAAACCTGGGATGAACGCCGCGGCGGGCGCGGTGTGCGACTGGTGGGGCTGCATGTGACGTTGCTTGACCCGCAAATGGAAAGACAACTGGTGCTGGGATTATGATGTATACTATTATGTATATTCTGGTGTGCATTATTATGAGGGTATCACTGTATGCATCGAATTCTCGCTGAAAAATCGGTCAATATCACTGAGTTACGTAAAAATCCAGCAAAATACTTTATTGATCAACCGGTTGCGGTTCTTTCTAATAATCGCCCCGCAGGATATCTCTTAAGTGCCAGCGCATTCGAAGCGTTAATGGACATGCTTGCAGAACAAGAGGAGAAAAAGCCCATAAAGGCGCGTTTCCGTCCGAGTGCTGCAAGATTAGAGGAAATTACACGCCGCGCTGAACAATATCTTAATGATATGACGGATGATGATTTCAATGACTTTAAGGAATAAGGATGCGGGTATTCAAAACAAAACTTATTCGCCTGCAACTTACAGTAGAGGAACTTGATGCGTTAACGGCGGATTTTATTTCCTATAAGCGTGACGGTATTTTGCCAGATATATTTGGTCGCGATGCACTCTACGACGACTCGTTTACCTGGCCATTAATCAAATTTGAGCGAGTTGCTCATATTCATCTGGCAAATGTGAATAATCCATTTCCGCCACAGTTGCGCCAATTCAGCAGAACGAATGACGAAGCGCATTTGGTATATTGTCAGGGTGCGTTTGATGAGCAAGCATGGTTGCTCATTGCCATTCTGAAGCCTGAACCTCATAAACTGGCTCGAGATAACAACCAAATGCATAAAATTGGAAAAATGGCAGAAGCGTTTCGCATGCGTTTTTGAATTTATATTATGAATAACATACAAATAAGAGATTATCAGCCTGGCGATTTTCAGCAACTATGCGCTATTTTCATTAGAGCGGTTACGATGACCGCCAGTCAGCATTATTCACCACAACAAATTGCCGCCTGGGCGCAGATTGACGAATCTCGCTGGAAAGATAAACTCGCGAAATCACAAGTGTGGGTTGCAGTCATTAATGCACAACCGGTTGGTTTTATTTCCCGCATTGAACATTATATCGATATGTTATTTGTTGACCCTGAATACACCCGCCGTGGGGTTGCCAGCGCTTTGTTAAAACCTTTGATTAAGTCTGAATCCGAACTAACGGTAGATGCCAGCATAACCGCAAAACCCTTTTTTGAACGTTATGGTTTTCAGACAGTTAAGCAGCAGCGCGTTGAATGCCGGGGAGCGTGGTTTACTAATTTTTATATGCGATATAAACCGCAACATTAAATCCAGCTTGCAATGAAAATAACGCCCGCCATTCAGTGGATTTGTCCGAGTCCGTATCGGCCTCATCATGGGCGCAAAAACTGGTTTCTGGGCATTGGGCGTTTTACTGCTGATGAGCAGGAACAATCGGATGCAATCCGTTATGAGACGCTGCGTTCGTCGGGGCCGGGCGGTCAACATGTCAATAAAACCGACTCGGCGGTACGCGCCACGCATCTGGCATCCGGTATTAGCGTGAAGGTTCAGTCAGAGCGCAGTCAGCATGCTAACAAACGACTGGCGCGATTACTGATTGCCTGGAAGCTGGAACAACAGCAACAGGAAAATAGCGCGGTGCTGAAATCGCAGCGGCGAATGTTCCATCACCAGATTGAACGTGGCAACCCGAGACGGACATTTACAGGGATGGCTTTTATCGAAGGATAATGAAGGATGAAACTGCCGGAAGGCGATTAAACGCCATCCGGCAGCAAATCAAATAATTACTTCGCCGGAATTTCTTTCAGCAGTTCAGTCAGCAGTGTCCAGTAATGACCAACGCTTTCGATATGAACCTGCTCATCCGGAGAGTGCGGACCGGTGATGGTTGGCCCGATAGAAACCATGTCCATTTCCGGATACGGTTTTTTAAACAGACCACATTCCAGACCCGCGTGAATAATCTGGATGTTCGGCGTCTTGTTGAACAGTCGCTGATAGGTTTCACGTACCAGATGCATCACCGGAGAATTAGCGTCCGGCTGCCAGCCAGGATATGCGCCTTTCGCTTCGGTTTTCGCGCCAGCCAGTTTACCCAGCGAATCCAGCATGCTCACCACGTAGTCTTTACCGCTGTCGATCAGAGAACGGATCAGGCAGTGAATTTCTACGTTATTGTCAGTCATGGTCACCACACCGACGTTCAGGGAGGTTTCGACCACACCTTTTGCCACGTCGGAGTTGCGGATCACACCGTTCGGGGTGGCGTTCAGCAGACGAATAAAGGTATCGCGAGATTTCGCAATCAGGGCAGCTTTATCGTTCGCAACAGAGTCCAGCAGCAATGCCAGATTTTTCTCTTTCTCTGCCAGCTCGTTTTTCAGGATTTCCTGATAGGTATTCACCAGAGATTTCAGGGCGTCGACTTTATCAGCTGCGACAGCAATGGTCGCAAAGGCTTCACGCGGGATGGCGTTACGCAGTGTGCCACCGTTGAAATCGATAAGGCGCAGGTCCAGCTCTTCTGCATGACCCGCCAGGAAGCGCACCAGCAGTTTGTTGGCATTACCCAGGCCAACGTGGATTTCACCGCCGGAGTGACCGCCTTTTAGACCTTTTAAGGTTAACTTGAAGGTTTCAAAACCAGCTGGAACTGCTTCACGATCTAAATGCAGGTTGGAGGTGAAGTCGATACCCCCCGCACAACCCATGTAGATTTCACCTTCTTCTTCGGAGTCGGTGTTAATCAGAATATCAGCCTGCAACCAGTTGCTCTGTAAGCCGAACGCACCGTCCATACCGGCTTCTTCGGTCATGGTCAGCAGCACTTCCAGCGGGCCGTGAACCACGTTTTCGTCAGCCAGAACCGCCAGTGCAGAGGCCATACCAATGCCGTTATCCGCACCCAGCGTGGTGCCGCGCGCTTTAACCCATTCGCCATCAATATAAGGCTGGATAGGATCTTTCGTGAAGTCATGCACGGTGTCGTTATTTTTCTGCGGCACCATATCGAGGTGGGCCTGTAAGACGACCGGTTTACGATTTTCCATACCTGCGGTAGCAGGTTTACGAATCAGGATATTACCTACCTGATCGCGTTCGACATGGAAACCTTTCTCTTTTGCCCAACCAACAATGTATTCAGCGAGTTGCTCTTCATGATAGGACGGGTGAGGAATAGAACAGATTTTGGCAAAAATATCCCACAGCGGCTGTGGAGATAATTGAGACAGTTCAGACACGTTAAGTCTCCTTGTCGATCACCCGCAAAACAGTATTGCAGGTCACAGGGTTAGCAGAAAATGTTGTCAACACAAGACAGGCTTGCGAGATATGTTTGAGAATACCACTTTATCCCGCGTCAGGGAGAGGCAGTGCGTAAAAAGACGCGGACTCATGTGAAATACTGGTTTTTAGTGCGCCAGATCTCTATAATCTCGCGCAACCTATTTTCCCCTCGAACACTTTTTAAGCCGTAGATAAACAGGCTGGGACACTTCACATGAGCGAAAAATACATTGTCACCTGGGACATGTTGCAGATCCATGCACGTAAACTCGCAAGCCGACTGATGCCTTCTGAACAATGGAAAGGCATTATTGCCGTAAGCCGTGGCGGTCTGGTACCGGGTGCGTTACTGGCGCGTGAACTGGGTATTCGTCATGTCGATACCGTTTGTATTTCCAGCTATGATCACGACAACCAGCGCGAGCTTAAAGTGCTGAAACGCGCAGAAGGCGATGGCGAAGGCTTCATCGTAATTGATGACCTGGTGGATACCGGTGGTACTGCGGTTGCGATTCGTGAAATGTATCCAAAAGCGCACTTTGTCACCATCTTCGCAAAACCGGCCGGTCGTCCGCTGGTTGATGATTATGTTGTTGATATCCCGCAAGATACCTGGATCGAACAGCCGTGGGATATGGGCGTCGTATTCGTCCCGCCAATCTCCGGTCGCTAATCTTTTCAACGCCTGGCACTGCCGGGCGTTGTTCTTTTTAACTTCAGGCAGGTTACAATAGTTTCCAGTAAGTATTCTGGAGGCTGCATCCATGACACAGGCAAACCTGAGCGAAACCCTGTTCAAACCCCGCTTTAAACATCCTGAAACCTCGACGCTAGTTCGCCGCTTTAATCACGGCGCACAACCGCCTGTGCAGTCGGCCCTTGATGGTAAAACCATCCCTCACTGGTATCGCATGATTAACCGTCTGATGTGGATCTGGCGCGGCATTGACCCACGCGAAATCCTCGACGTCCAGGCACGTATTGTGATGAGCGATGCCGAACGTACCGACGATGATTTATACGATACGGTGATTGGCTACCGTGGCGGCAACTGGATTTATGAGTGGGCCACCCAGGCGATGGTGTGGCAACAAAAAGCCTGTGCGGAAGAAGATCCGCAACTCAGTGGTCGTCACTGGCTGCATGCGGCTACGTTGTACAACATTGCCGCCTATCCTCATCTGAAAGGAGATGACCTGGCCGAGCAAGCGCAGGCTTTGTCAAACCGCGCCTATGAAGAGGCCGCTCAGCGTCTGCCGGGCACCATGCGGCAGATGGAGTTTACCGTACCCGGCGGTGCGCCCATCACCGGCTTTTTGCATATGCCGAAAGGCGATGGCCCGTTCCCGACAGTATTAATGTGTGGTGGTCTGGATGCGATGCAGACGGACTATTACAGCCTGTATGAACGTTATTTTGCGCCGCGCGGCATTGCGATGCTGACTATTGATATGCCGTCGGTGGGCTTTTCTTCAAAATGGAAGCTCACCCAGGACTCCAGCCTGTTGCATCAGCACGTCTTAAAGGCGCTGCCTAACGTACCGTGGGTAGATCACACTCGCGTCGCGGCCTTTGGTTTCCGTTTCGGCGCTAACGTTGCCGTACGTCTGGCATACCTTGAATCGCCGCGTCTGAAAGCGGTTGCCTGTCTTGGTCCGGTAGTTCATACCCTGTTGAGTGATTTTAAGTGCCAGCAACAGGTGCCGGAAATGTATCTTGACGTTCTGGCGAGTCGTTTGGGTATGCATGATGCTTCCGACGAAGCGTTACGCGTGGAGTTGAATCGCTATTCATTAAAAGTGCAAGGATTGCTGGGACGTCGTTGCCCAACGCCAATGTTATCAGGCTACTGGAAGAACGATCCGTTCAGCCCGGAAGAGGACTCACGCTTAATCACCTCATCATCTGCTGACGGTAAATTATTAGAGATCCCATTTAACCCGGTGTATCGGAATTTTGACAAAGGCCTTCAGGAAATCACAGACTGGATTGAAAAACGATTGTGTTAAAAATTTGCTAAATTTTGCCAATTTGGTAAAACAGTTGCATCACAACAGGAGATTGCAATGACGTTACCGAGTGGACACCCGAAGAGCAGATTGATCAAAAAATTTACCGCACTAGGCCCGTATATTCGTGAAGGTAAGTGCGAAGATAATCGATTCTTTTTCGATTGTCTGGCTGTATGCGTCAACGTGAAACCGGCACCGGAAGTGCGTGAGTTCTGGGGCTGGTGGATGGAACTGGAAGCGCAGGAATCCCGTTTTACCTACAGTTACCAGTTTGGTCTGTTCGATAAAGCAGGCGACTGGACGAGTGTTCAGATAAAAGATGCCGAAGTGGTTGAACGACTGGAGCACACCCTGCGTGAATTTCACGAGAAGCTGCGTGAGCTGCTGGCGACGCTGAATCTGAAGCTGGAACCGGCGGATGATTTTCGTGATGAACCGGTGAAGTTAACGGCGTGAGTGAAATGTGCCGGATGCATCACATCCGGCAATATCCATTAAAACTGATAGGTCATGCCAACCGCGACAATATCATCATTATTGATGTTCAGCTTATTATCGCTATCCAGTTGGTTGATTTTATAATCAACAAACGCTGACATATTTTTGTTGAAATAATATGTAGCACCGACGTCGATATAATTGACCAGATCTTCATCACCGATGCCTTCAATATCTTTCCCTTTCGATAAGACATAACCCAGCGACGGACGCAGACCAAAGTCAAACTGGTATTGGGCGACCGCTTCAAAGTTCTGTGTCTTATTGGCAAAGCCGCCAGTTATTGGCGTCATTTTGCGTGTTTCAGAATAGAAAGTTGCCAGATAAATATTATTGGCATCGTATTTCAGACCTGTTGCCCATGCTTCTGCACGCTTGCCTGTGCCACGGCTTTGCAGGTTCTGCTCGTTAGTGCGATCGGAGTTGGTATAGGCCCCACTGATGGCGAAATCGCTGCCACCAAAGTCATATGTCAATGACGTACCGAAGCCATCGCCGTTTTGCTTTTTAACGTCGCGGTTTTCGTTTTTCCCTTGATATTGCAGGGTTAAGTTCAGGCCATCGATAACGCCGAAGAAGTCGGTGTTCCGATACGTCGCCAGACCGCTGGCGCGTTTGGTCATAAAGTTGTCGGTCTGCGCCGAGGAGTCGCCACCAAATTCCGGGAACATATCGGTCCAGGCTTCCACGTCATACAGCGCGCCCAGGTTACGACCATAATCGAAAGAACCCAAATCTTTATATTTCAACCCGGCAAAAGCGAGACGCGTTTTTTGCTGTGCAGTATCACTCTCCGCTTTATTACCGGCAAACTCTGCTTCCCAACGACCATAACCCGTCAGTAGATCGTTAATTTGTGTTTCGCCTTTAAAACCAAAACGGATATAACTCTGGTCGCCATCTTTACTGTCGTTATCACTCATATAATGCATGGCTTTAACTTTGCCATAGACATCCAGTTTATTACCGTCTTTGTTATATATTTCTGCGGCCTGTACGGATGCAGATGCCACAATGCCCATCACCACTAATGCCAGAGTGCTCTTTTTCATTTTCATTCCTGATTTTAATTAACGCGCGAATATTCAGCGGGAGAGTCCCGTTGAAAACAGGAAAGTTTTTAACCTGAGATTGTTAAAGATATATTACAGATTAATAATATTCTTAAAATGTGGTAATTTATTAAATCTGTAATAAAAGCGTAAACAACTGCCGCTACGCTTGCTGATCCCGCGCAACAAAACGCCATGCTTTGCTCGCAGATGGTTGGCAACCGACGACAGTCCTGCTAAAACGTTCGTTTGATATCATTTTTCCTAAAATTGAATGGCAGAGAATCATGAGTGACAGCCAGACGCTGGTGGTAAAACTCGGCACCAGTGTGCTAACAGGCGGATCGCGCCGTCTGAACCGTGCCCATATCGTTGAACTTGTTCGCCAGTGCGCGCAGTTACATGCCGCCGGGCATCGGATTGTTATTGTGACGTCGGGCGCGATCGCCGCCGGACGTGAGCACCTGGGTTACCCGGAACTGCCAGCGACTATCGCCTCGAAACAACTGCTGGCGGCGGTAGGGCAGAGTCGACTGATTCAACTGTGGGAACAGCTGTTTTCGATTTATGGCATTCACGTCGGGCAAATGCTGCTGACCCGTGCTGATATGGAAGACCGTGAACGCTTCCTGAACGCCCGCGACACCCTGCGAGCGTTGCTCGATAACAATATCGTTCCGGTAATCAATGAGAACGATGCTGTCGCTACTGCAGAGATTAAGGTCGGCGATAACGATAACCTTTCTGCGCTGGCGGCGATTCTGGCGGGTGCCGATAAACTGTTGCTGCTGACCGATCAAAAAGGTTTGTATACCGCTGACCCGCGCAGCAATCCGCAGGCAGAACTGATTAAAGATGTTTACGGCATTGATGACGCACTGCGCGCGATTGCCGGTGACAGCGTTTCAGGCCTCGGAACTGGCGGCATGAGTACCAAATTGCAGGCCGCGGACGTGGCTTGCCGTGCGGGTATCGACACCATTATTGCCGCGGGCAGCAAGCCGGGCGTTATTGGTGATGTGATGGAAGGCATTTCCGTCGGTACGCTGTTCCATGCCCAGGCGACTCCGCTTGAAAACCGTAAACGCTGGATTTTCGGTGCGCCGCCTGCGGGTGAAATCACGGTAGATGAAGGGGCAACCGCCGCCATTCTTGAACGCGGCAGCTCCCTGTTGCCGAAAGGCATCAAAAGCGTGACTGGCAATTTCTCGCGTGGTGAAGTCATCCGCATTTGCAACCTCGAAGGTCGCGATATCGCCCACGGCGTCAGTCGTTACAACAGCGATGCATTACGCCGTATTGCCGGACACCACTCGCAAGAAATTGATGCAATACTGGGATATGAATACGGCCCGGTTGCCGTTCACCGTGATGACATGATTACCCGTTAAGGAGCAGGCTGATGCTGGAACAAATGGGCATTGCCGCGAAGCAAGCCTCGTATAAATTAGCGCAACTCTCCAGCCGCGAAAAAAATCGCGTGCTGGAAAAAATCGCCGATGAACTGGAAGCACAAAGCAAAATCATCCTCAACGCTAACGCGCAGGATGTTGCTGACGCGCGTGCCAATGGCCTTAGCGAAGCGATGCTTGACCGTCTGGCTCTGACGCCCGCACGGCTGAAAGGCATTGCCGATGATGTGCGTCAGGTGTGTAACCTCGCCGATCCGGTGGGGCAGGTGATTGATGGTGGCGTACTGGACAGCGGTCTGCGTCTGGAGCGTCGTCGCGTACCGCTGGGGGTGATTGGCGTGATTTATGAAGCGCGCCCGAACGTGACGGTTGATGTTGCTTCCCTGTGCCTGAAAACCGGTAACGCAGTGATCCTGCGTGGTGGCAAAGAAACCTGTCGCACTAACGCTGCAACGGTGGCGGTGATTCAGGACGCCCTGAAATCCTGCAGCTTACCGGCGGGTGCCGTGCAGGCGATTGATAATCCTGACCGTGCGCTGGTAAGTGAAATGCTGCGTATGGATAAATACATCGACATGCTGATCCCGCGTGGTGGCGCTGGCCTGCATAAGCTGTGCCGCGAACAGTCGACAATCCCGGTGATCACAGGCGGTATAGGCGTATGCCATATTTACGTTGATGAAAGTGCAGAGATCGCTGAAGCCATGAAAGTAATCGTTAACGCAAAAACTCAGCGTCCGAGCACATGTAATACGGTAGAAACGTTGCTGGTAAATAAAAACATCGCCGATAGCTTCCTGCCCGCATTAAGCAAGCAAATGGCGGAAAGCAGCGTGACATTACACGCAGATGTAGCTGCGCTGGCGCAGTTGCAGGCAGGCCCCGCGAAGGTGGTGGCTGTTAAAGCCGAAGAGTATGACGATGAGTTTCTGTCATTAGATTTGAACGTTAAAATCGTCAGCGATCTTGACGATGCCATCGCCCATATTCGTGAACACGGCACACAACACTCCGATGCGATCCTGACCCGCGATATGCGCAACGCCCAGCGTTTTGTTAACGAAGTGGATTCGTCCTCTGTTTACGTTAACGCCTCTACGCGTTTTACCGACGGCGGCCAGTTTGGACTGGGCGCGGAAGTGGCGGTAAGCACACAAAAACTCCACGCGCGTGGCCCAATGGGGCTGGAAGCACTGACCACTTACAAGTGGATCGGCATTGGTGATTACACCATTCGTGCGTAAATAAAACCGGGTGATGCAAAAGTAGCCATTTGATTCACAAGGCCATTGACGCATCGCCCGGTTAGTTTTAACCTTGTCCACCGTGATTCACGTTCGTGAACATGTCCTTTCAGGGCCGATATAGCTCAGTTGGTAGAGCAGCGCATTCGTAATGCGAAGGTCGTAGGTTCGACTCCTATTATCGGCACCATTCTAATGTCTCCCCAAGTCTACTCAAGTATTTAAAAACCTCTTATAATCCGCATGTTAGCGCCCCTTTTAGTCTTTTGACGTCTACTTAAGTACTCCAAAATCTACAGTCAATTGGGGGTACTTTTGGGGGTATTTGCTGTTCGGTTTAGTGGAGGTACCCCCAAGTGAAACTCAATGCCCGTCAAATAGACACTGCCAAGCCAAAAGAGAAGGCTTACAAGCTGGCTGATGGTGGTGGTCTGTATCTCTTGGTAAAACCTAGTGGAGGAAAATATTGGCGCTTCAAGTATCGTGTAGCTGGTAAAGAGAAGCTGTTAGCACTAGGTGTGTATCCTGAAGTTACCTTGGCTGATGCTCGTGCAAAACGTGAAGAAGCTAAAAGGGGTATCGCTGGGGGTATCGATCCGATGGAAGCGAAACGAGAGGAAAAGATTGCCCGGGAAACGCAGTTAAACAACACCTTCAAAGATATTGCCCTTGAGTGGCACAGCAGCAAATTAAAAAAATGGTCTGCTGGTTATGCTTCAGACATCCTCGAAGCCTTTAACAAAGATGTGTTCCCTTACATTGGCAAAAAACCAATCGCCGAAATCAAACCACTTGAACTGCTGAATGTGCTGCGGCGCATCGAGGGGCGCGGTGCTACCGAAAAAGCCAAAAAAGTGAGGCAGCGATGTGGGGAAGTTTTCCGCTATGCAATTGTCACTGGACGTGCTGAGTATAACCCTGCACCGGATCTCACCAGCGCGATGCAAGGTCATGAATCTAATCATTATCCTTTCCTCACAGCCAAAGAATTACCTGATTTTTTCAAGGCATTGTCCAGTTACTCAGGAAGTGCATTGGTTGTTATGGCGGCTCGTTTACTGATTATCACCGGTTTGCGGACTGGCGAACTGCGCGGTGCATTATGGGATGAAATCGATCTCAACAAGGCTATCTGGGAGATACCTGCTTCACGGATGAAAATGCGTCGCCCTCATGTAGTGCCTTTGTCTGAGCAGGCTCTTTCGCTTATTGGGCAGATTAAAGAACTAACTGGCAATTATCCGCTTATGTTTCCCGGCCGTAATGATCCAAGGAAAACAATGAGCGAGGCTAGCATAAACCAAGTATTTAAACGCATCGGCTATAACGGAAAGGTTACTGGTCATGGCTTCCGGCACACTATGAGCACCATTTTGCATGAGCAGGGCTATAACACCGCGTGGATAGAGACACAGCTTGCGCACGTCGATAAAAACTCAATTCGTGGCACATACAACCATGCGCAATATCTGGATGGGCGGCGGGAAATGCTTCAGTGGTACGCTGATTATATGGATTCGCTCGAGCATGGCGGAAATGTGGTGCATGGTGAGTTCGGAAAATGCGGGTGACTGGTTGAGTATACAGTAGTAGACTTTGAGCGACGAAAGAAAAGGCTGTGTCTAGGGTCGCTCCCGAAAATCCGTACACCTCGACGGACTGGTACAGCCACTACAGTAGAGGACGCTGAGGTGTGCGTATGATTGATATTCATGCCGAATTAAACGAATACAAAAAAGATTTTATTTCTTTACGTGAATTTCTTGAGGTCGTGCTTAAGGTCGCTGGTGATGATTATGATGTTTCAGATGTCATAACTTGGATACTCAGGAGAATAAGCGGAGAACATATCCGCCTGTACACAGTAAATGAATTTAAGCTGTTGGAATCTTTTTGTAACCCGTATCGGGATGAATTTGATAATGATGTTCTTTATAGAAATCTGAATGCGGTTCGGAAACGTGGTTGTTTACCTGGTGAGAGGGATGAAAATGGTTTTCTGGTGTCCGGTTATTGGGAAGATCCCGAATTTGAGAACATTGGATTTATAAGGGGTGAAATTTTCGCAATTTTTCCCGATGTCCTTGACGCGTTAACGAAGCTGGAAGGCGCTAACTCTTCTGAAAATGACGAGGCACAAGGACGCGATATTGAAAAGAAAGAGTTGCGTACAGAGGATGATTTATTATCCCAAATCGCAATGCTGGAAAAAGAAAACGCAGAGTTAAGGGCAAGGATAGAGCAGTTAGAGCAAGAGCGCCCGATACACTTATATAAATACTGGGATAAAGACCCATTAGCTAAGGCTATTGAGATTAGAAACAGAGAGTGGGCCAATTACGATCCAGAAAATGATTTTGCCACCAGGGGAAATCAAGAAGCGATAACCAGGGAGCTTAAGCAGTGGGGGGCAAGTAATGCACTTGCAACGCTCATAGAGAGGACTGCCTGCCCTATTAACCGAGACAACAGCCAAAAGAACGCAAAGCCGGATTAACGCACCATACCGCATACCCTGAGGGTGATTTACTGTTACCCTGAGGGTATTTTTTTATCTTCCCCGTCAATTTTACCATCACCCTTAGGGTAGATTTCCTCCCGATTACCATCACCCTTAGGGTAGATTTCCTTCCGGTAACCATTAGGCCTGAGGGTATGAAAATATTCGTTATTTCTGTGCCATGATTACCTCGTCAAATTGAGTAGACGTTATGAGGTAAATATATGTCAAATACGCTTATTCGTTTAACAGAAGTTCAGCGTAGAACTGGATATAGCAAGGCATGGATTTATCGCCTTATGGGGCAAGGTAAATTTCCTGCATCAGTTAAAATTGGCTCGCGAGCTATTGCTTTCGTTGAGAGTGAAATTGACGAGTGGATTAATCAGCGTATTGCGGAATCACGCGGAACAGCTACCTGATTAAATGGCTACGGGGCTATTGCCCCCAGCTATCCACCAGCAAATAAAAGTAACTTAATTCGATAGCAGGAGTTTTTATGAAATTTCCAAAAACGCCCGTACAGGGGCGGGGCTTCGTTCGGCCTGAAAACCAGAATCTGCAAAATTTCGGCGAAATTATCCCGGTTATTTCCGGCATTATTGGCGGGTGTGAAACCAATATTGTTAGCGCCAGAGCGTTGCATAAGGCGTTAGGTGTAGGTCGCGTTTTCCGTTCGTGGATCAAGGGGCGCATTGAAGAATACGGCTTCACGGAAGGCGTGGATTATGAGGTTGTTGAATATTTGAGCCGACCCGATCCGGTGAGCGCAAAATCTCGCCAGCAAACAGCTCTTGAGTACATCATTACCGTGAACATGGCAAAAGAACTGGCGATGGTCGAACGCACCGAACAGGGCCGCGCCGTTCGCCAGTACTTCATCAAATGCGAGGAGGAGCTACACAAGGTAGCGCCAGTGCGTTCCGCAGCTTTACGCCGGGAACTGAAAGCCCGTATCACCGTTGCCAGCTACTTTAAGCCAATGTGTGCCGCGCTGGAGGCGTACCGGGCTGAACTGGGTAAAAACACGCTCCAGCACCATTACACCACGGAAGCCAATATGCTGGCGCGTATCGTGCTGGGTGGCATGACTGCAAAACAGTGGGCGCAGGCGAACGGCATCACAGGCGAACCACGCGACCACATGAGCACATTGCAGCTTGAGCACCTTTCTTACCTTGAGCAGAGCAATATCACGCTGATTGAGTTAGGCCAGGACTACCACCAGCGGAAAGCTGAATTAATTCGTCTTTCGCAGCGTTGGTTAGCCCGTCGCATGGAGGAAAACAGCCATGTGTAACGCTCTGACCGTTACAAAAAGAGAAAGCGCCCCGTTGCCGGAGCGCCTTTGTGAACAAATCGCTTACTGCGCCATATTGTTTACTGCCTTTCGGGCAGATTATAGCGTTGTGGTCGCACAGAGTGAAGGCGCTGATCACTGTTACTACAGTACGCCAGAAATGCAGAATATTTTGCTGCAAAATGCCGTTAGCCACGCTGTCCGGAAAGCAAAAAATTTTGCTGGTGGCGCGACTGATGCGATTTTGTCAGGTCACCAGGTGCTGATCAATCTGATGTCTGATTTCGTTCTGGATAAAACAAAGGCGACTGCAGAGGGCCACCAGTGGGAAAGCTACACACTTGAACACATTGCCAACAATGCCAGATTTGCGGCTGGTGGGCAATGTGATCAGTGTGCTGGCTTGCTGGTGGGCTATTCATGCTCTTTAACATTGCCATGCCGCGATGTTTTCCAGGTATGCGATCCCATTTTTGTGCGCCTGTACTCTTTAAGGAATTGCTCAAGGGCAAAAGCACATGGCGCGAATCTTTCTGATTCATGCTCTATCTTTCTGCGCCGTCTTTTCCGTGCCGGTGATGGTGTATTGGTTGATTCTTTGTTGGTCATTCTGTGTACCTGTAAAGCAATGCGCCGGAGTTCCTCACACCACGGCGATGATAGTTATTATTCTGATTCTTTGGCCTTGCGGCGCTGGCGGCGTTTGATCTCGCCTTTTGCGGCAGTAACTAAAAAACCAGCGGTACTTTCGCCAGGTTCTTTAAGTTGCTCAATATCATCCATTACTTCATGTGGGATTCTGACAGTTGTCATTTGTGATTTTGCGTTTTTTGCACCAGTTGCCATTTCTGGATCTCCTAAAAATTGGTGTATGTCAGTATACGCAAAAAAAATGATAAAAAAAGGCTTGAAGTGTATTTCACCAGTGAGTAAATTAAAAAGCAAAGGTGAAATACACCTAAAAGAGCAACGCCCCGCAGTGCTCGCAACACATGCAGGGCGTCTAACCACCAACGATAGCAAGAGTATCGAGGTAGCTATGGGAAATCATACCACACACCCGCAAGGGCGGGACTCGCACAACCTGAATAAATACATCTGGCGTTTTATCGCCCTGAGCACGGCACAACCGCGCGTAATTCACATCGAGGCCATCAGCGAACAGGAAGCACGCCAGCAATCTCCTGATGGCTGTGTGATGGTATTCGCCGCCCGTATTCGTCAGGGGGTAAGCCATGCATAACCTGTCAATTTCTGACCTTAACAGCATTCAGTTTGACGAGAAATTTACCGGGCAGTTGCTGGTCAATGTGGAGAACGGGCGCATAGTGCGTAATTACCACCTGCCGGATGGTGCAATTGCCGGAAGCGTTGAAGCATTGCTGGAACTGGCGGAACGTGCGCGACTGATTAAGCCGTCAACGAGCCATCACGATGATGATCTGCATTTTACCGGGCGTATGGTGAGTCACTACGAAAACGGCGTTGAAGTATCCCGCGAACGGCTGCGTGATGATTGCTGTTTCGGCACACTGCCGGAATTTATCGAGTTGCTGACCAGTTGCGGTTATCAGGTCATTCAGGGGGGTGAACATGCGTGATGATCGTTTTAATTCCCTGAAACGGGAGTTTGATGGCGCACCGGAAGATACATCGGGCGCATTGTTGAGCGTTGCTGACATGATGAAAGCTGCATGTTTTCTTATCAATACCAATGGCTACAAGTCAGAGGGTGAAATGATTCTTAGTATTGCGTCGGACTATGCGGAATATGTGGCAGAGACGCGTTACAGAAGAAAATTCACGGAGGATGTAAGTCATGCATAATCATGAAGCGCATGTACCCGTAGCGCTTAATGTGCCAGATGATTTCACCGGACGCGTACTGGTTTACCTGGATAAAGGGAAAGTGAAATCACAATGCCGACTGAAAAGTAATGAGATTGTTGGTTCTCCTGAATTTTTTTCTGAACTCTGTATTCGTGCGGAAATAAAACCGGAACTGCTGACAGGAATATAAAACCATGAAAAAGAAAAATTCTGGCTTTACTGCCAGCGGTCTCTCTCGGCCTGAAATCAGACACGGAGATATTTACCGCGACACCAGACGTGGGGGACGAGTGGTTATTCGTCACGTTACGCCAGGCAATATCACCTACCGCCGTGAGGCTTACGAATATGACTGTGTAATGCCGCGCCGTCAGTTTGAGCGTGATTTTATTCTGGTTGAAAACAAACAACAGGCGGTGGCGAGACGTGCAGCCACGAATATTAAAAAAATCCGGGCAATGTTGGTTGCGGGAGGTAAGAAGTGAAAAACGCACCGAATTTAAAATATCAGCCGAAGGATAAATTCACCGAGGTAATCATTTTGGCCGGGACGGATGCTTACGCCCATGCTCAACACTGGATTGAAAGCGAAGGACGAAAACACGGCGATAACGTACCACCTGTTTACCTGGGGCCGAAGCAACTGGCAGACCTGGCGAATATCCGCATTATTGACGAGAAACGCCGCTTTGCGCGTGTCTATCTTGCGGGGGAGATCGAGCCAATCCAGATCAATGCTATCGCTGAAAAACTGGCGCTGGCTGGCGTACAGGACGCGAAATTATACAAAGGTATCACCGATCGGGAGCCGGAAAACTGGCGCGACTACCTGCAACGGATCCGCGAACAGGCAGAGAGTGGGGAAGTTTCGGCGATGAAATTAGCCACAAAAAATATTGACCTACCCAGGCCAGCACTAAATCAGATGGGAGCCAGCCAGAGAGGGGAAGTGTTACTTGAATATTATGGAAGAGCACTGGCTATAAATGATGATTCTGATGTAGTTCACCATTACAACGGAATTGTCTGGGTGCCTGTATCTGATAAGGAACTCCAGCGGTCTATGGCGAAGATTTTTATTGATGCTGGAATCAGTTATTCGCAAAACGCCATTAAATTTGCCGTAGACACAATGAAATTGAGCCTGCCTGTTATGGGCGGGGCTGACAGGAATCTTATTGGATTCAGTAACGGGGTATTTGATACCAGGACAGGAAATTTTCGGGAGCACAACAAAAATGACTGGTTGTTAAATGCCAGTGAATTACCGTTCAGCCCACCAGCAGAGGGGGAAACGCTGGCAACACATGCGCCGAATTTCTGGAAGTGGTTGCGTCGTTCGGTGGCAGATAATGATCGTAAAGCTGATCGCGTACTGGCGGCATTATTCATGGTACTGGCGAACCGGTACGACTGGCAGTTATTCCTTGAGGTAACTGGCCCAGGCGGAAGCGGTAAAAGTGTGATGGCGGAGATTTGTACCATGCTGGCTGGTAAGGCCAACACAGTATCGGCAAGCATGAAGGCGCTGGAAGACGCAAGGGAACGCGCGTTAGTCGTTGGCTTTTCGCTGATTATCATGCCGGATATGGCCCGCTACGCTGGAGATGGTGCAGGAATTAAGGCAATTACTGGCGGCGACAAGGTGGCAATCGACCCGAAACATAAAGCCCCCTACTCCACACGTATTCCGGCGGTAGTGCTGGCAGTAAACAATAACGCCATGTCATTCAGTGATCGCAGTGGAGGGATCTCGCGTCGTAGGGTGATATTTAATTTCTCTGAGGTCGTACCGGAGAACGAACGCGATCCCATGCTGGTGGAAAAAATAGAAGGCGAACTGGCGGTAGTGATTCGCCACCTGCTTACTCGTTTTTCTGACCAGGATGAAGCCAGACGTCTGTTATATGAGCAGCAGAAATCAGAAGAGGCACTGGTGATAAAACGCGAGGGTGATTCACTGGTGGACTTTTGCGGCTATCTGATGTCGTTGGTTAAATGTGAAGGAATGATGGTGGGCAATGCGGAAATAGTGCCATTTAGCCCGAGGCGGTACCTGTATCATGCTTATTTAGCCTATATGTCAGCGCATGGCCTGGGAAAACCAGTATCACTGACACGCTTTGGTACAGATATGCCAGGAGCTATGGCGGAATACGGAAAGGAGTATAAGCGGGCTAAATGCACTAAAGGCCAGGATAAAGGGCGAGTGATAACAAATGTTCTGTTAGATGATGATGCTGATGGTTGGTTGCCAGCAGCAACAGGGATTAACGACAGAACATAATACGAAATTTATAAGCTGAAACGTAAAGGTAGACGGTTGGTAGACAGATTCACTTAACTCTCTACCAACCATCTACCAATTAATATTTTGAATTATAAAGATATTTTCAATGTGGTAGAGAGGTGGACAGTTATTTCTATATTCCTAAACCACGGGGGGTATATAAAAAAACAGATAGTTAAGGGTTCATTTTTTAAATTTCTCTTTTAACTGTCTACACTGTCTACCATTTAGTAAAAATCATTAATTATCAATGTATTAATGCGGTAGACAGTTAGTAGACAGTTTGCAGATTGTTTTTTTGTTATGAGTTAATAACATTAAATAAATCAATCAATTATATCGGTAGACAGTTGGTAGACAGTTGTAACGATGGGGCAAAGCATGACTAAGCTGACCATTAACAGAAAACCGAAAGGCATTTATGGCACGCCGCAGAAAACGACGCAGGTGGCACAGGAGCAGGATAAAACCACGTCGGCGCATAAAGTGATGCCCGGTAACCAGAAAGCGCAGCAGAAGCCCACAGGGGCGACACCGTGGCGGCATATGACCAAGCGCCAGCGCAAAAACCGCAGGCGCATTAACCGCCTCACTGAGTTGTGGCCTGAATTATTCAGTCGGGAAGCACCGAAGCCGCTTAAGGTGGGGATATTCGACGACCTGATGCAGGATCTCGCCGTCAGGGGGCTGGCATTCGGTCCAGGGGCATTGCGTGCGACGCTGGCATCTTATGCACAGTGTCCGCGCTATTACCGCGCCTTAATGGCTGGTGGGGTACGCTACGACCTGAAAGGCCAGCCGTGCGGCGAGGTGACACCACAGGAACAACAGGACGCAGAAACGCGGCTGGTGGCGCTGAATGAGAAGCGCAAACGTCAGCGCCGGGTAGCAAAGGAGAAAACAGGCGCATGATTCACGACAGCAAAGCGGAAGCACTGGAAGCGCGTGGTCTGTACCGGAGAGCGGCGGCGCGGTGGGCTGAGGTCATCATGCTGGCGAATGATGACAAGGCACGGGAACAGGCGGCAAAACGTCGCGCGGAATGTATCCGCAAGGCAGCACGCCCACCAGCAAGGCAGGATAATTTCGGGGAGATGCGCGAAACCATCAGCCGGGCACATGCCGGGATGGGATTACATCAGCCCAATGGTAAGGCATTCAGGAAATACCCTGGATCGAAAAATTGCAGTCAGTGACGGAGGCCGGGATTTTTCCCGGCTTTTTTGTGCCAGTAAAAAGCCCGCAGCCAGAAGTGTTGCGGGCTTTGTTTTTCAGGTGATTGAAGTCAATGGGAAGAACGCGATCATCATGCGTTATCGTTTCATAAATTGCAATAATGTAGATCGTCATTTCAGTTTATGCAATCATAACCATTGTTTTGTTCAGGAGATATGACTATGAGAAAAGCCAGCGTGAAACCCGTTTTACTCGCTCGTGATCAGATTGAAGCATTACAGCGCATCCAGGACGAGGAACGCCGCAATTCTCCGCTGGGGATTGCTCCGAGCATTCATGAGGTCGCCCGGCGTTTAATGCAGCGGGCGCTTTATCCCGTAGAACGTCCGGCCTGATGGTCGTGATTTTTTGGTGAAAAAAGAGAGGTGGTAAAAATGCCAGCAAGCAAAGAAGATTTGCGATTAAAACTGATGGAGGTGGTTAACGCTCTGTCAGAGTCGCAGGGAAGCACTCCGCAGGAGATTATCGAAATTCTGAATGCGATCCCCGCACAGGATTTCATAAAAGAGGATAACGCGAATCAAAACATCGTCGCGTCAGTCGAAGATGAATCCTCACTGGCAGAAGCCCAGGCTAAAGCGGATTCCGCATACAGCAATATGGGCCGTCGCGCTCCGGCCCCGTTTGCTGGTGAAAAGTCGATGGATTACCGCAAACGTGCATTAATTGGCGCACAGAAGCTGGCTAAAAAATTCAGTGATGTGGATATTCGTTCCGTTTCAGATTCTGCAACGCTGGCGGTGCTGGAAGATCAGATTTACAAGGCTGCTCAGGAAAGTGCTCAGTGGGCCGTGGAAAACACGCCGGGCCATTTGGGTAAAACCGTAAGAATGGATGAAGCCGGTCGTCGTATTACTGAATATCAAGGAGATCCGAACGTCTGGCTGAACGCCTTCAAAATCCCTCCCCGTCGCCTGGTCAAAATTAACGTTGCAAGCCTCGCGGGGGCATGAAAAACGTGCTGAGTTCAGCCCTGCCGGATTTGGCGGGGCTTATTGCTTATAACCGGATAACATTATGCTTTTAACAGAAATTGAGGCGGCGAAGCAGGTTCGGGACGGACAGCTACCGTCGCCTTATCAGTTTTCCAACATGTGGCTGGTTAACCTGCGTATCACAGGAACCGGAATGGCCTACCGCGCCGAAGAAAAAGAATTTGTCTGGCGTTCACCGCAAACTTATCTCAATCCGCAGTTCCTGGAACGTTGCGCCGGAGTACCCGTCATTATCGACCATCCCGAAAGCAAAACCCTTGAAGACGTGGGCGAACGGTCGCGCATTATTGGCACCGTCATGTTGCCGTATATTCGCGGTGACGAGGTGTGGGGCGTATGCCGGATTTACGGGCAGGAAATCATCGATTACATCCAGAAAGCACGGGGGGAGGTATCCACCAGCCCGTCGGTTGTGTTTTGTGGTGCGTCCGGTGGGGCTGAAGTTCCTGATGTAATGGGCGAGGACAATTTTTTTATTGAGGGTACGCCATTTCTTATCGATCACGTTGCGCTCGTGCCGCTTGGTGTTTGGGATAAGGGCGGGAAACCATCGGGCGTGGAAGTAACAACGCCGACAGCAGAAGAACAGCTTGCCGGAATGGTCCGGGACGTTATTGATGCGGCCTGCAAGCCAGCCCTGGAAAAACTGGAAGAAATATCCGGGCGGCTGGCTCAACTGGAAAAAGAAGGGTGAGTCATAATGCTGATGAGTAAGGCAGAATATGCCAAACACAAAGGCGTAAGCCGCCAGACAGTTTACGACTGGATCGATAAAGGCGAAGTGGTCATGTCCGGTAAAAAAATCGATGTGGAAGCGACAGAGCAGCGGAACAGCCCACCTGCACAGGGAAAAGACACAGTTTCTGAAATGTGGCCAGAGAGAACGCTGGAAATGACGTGGGGCGAGTTCTGGAAAGCAGTTAAGGCCAGAGGCGGTAAAATTCCTGCGCCAGCAACGGACGAGGGCATACAGCAGCGTGTGCTGGATGCAGCCGGGGAATTAGGCTGGGAAGTGCACTTTCTTGATGATGGTGCTATCTGCCTTGAGGATTGCGACGGGCAGCATTACTTTGAACAATACAATTTGCGAGGTAATGCCAGGCTGGCAATTCGTATGCTGCGTTGCGAACTCTGCTATGTTGCAGGTGATTATCCCGATGAACTGGAATCATGGAGTGAAGCCGGGCTAAACGCCCTGGCTGAATGGGAAAAATCAGACCATCAATGACATCAAAAAGTGTCAAGTTGAGCAGCTTGCCAGGTTGACACTTTACACTCTGAACGCGAAAAAGTGTCAACCTCGCTGTAAGCCCCGCCATTACTGGGTTTGTGCCAGATTTACCACGTCAAAAAGCCGAAAAAATCGCGAAAAGTGTCAAGTTGCTATGCTTAGAAATGCTAAGGTTTGATAAGGTTTTTCGCGAAAAAGTGTCAAGTGTGTCAACCGCGCCGCTTTAGAAAACTTTATGTGCAGATCGTTGGATGCATCTGTCAAAACTTGCCACCCACCAGCACCGCCAGCGGGGATTTTTGGCTACACGCGCTCTAAGTAACAGTTGCTTCAGTGCGTTACATACGTTGGAAGTGTTATAACTCAAGTTTTTGAGACAAAGTCAGAATTGTATGAATTTGTCTATAGCCGTCTACTCAAGTTTTCTACATAATATAAGGAAATAGCATGTTGTTTAATTAATGTACGATAATTCTGAAAGAGTAACATATGATAAACTTAGATATGGATGTTGTGGTTGGACATGGGCAGAACGATTTTGAAGAATTAGAAATGAATTCCGGCATAAAGGTTTTTGCTGGAGCTTCTGACATCACCCAAATTACAACAAGCACTATTTTAGATGATTCAGTCCCCAAAAAATCAACCTCTATACATGGGCTTAGGAATATGTTCAAACATACATTTGATGGATCGTTTGGACAAAATTTTGAACTTAGAATTGATGATCCTGAAAAGATAAAAAGATTTAATGAAATTGGCAGGGGTGTTTTTTTTGATGTTATGTCATATTACATCTCTAAAGGAATGGGAATAGCTCACCATCTTAAGAGCCAGAAAGCAATCGACTTAGTAGAGCGTCTTAAACCGCTTGAAAAACAACTTTTGATAAGAATTCAGGAACCTATACAGAATTTACATAAAACAGTTGAGAAACAAAAATATAATGTACTTCTGAGAAGAAGAACACCAACTAAAAAATTAGTTGTTGCTAAAATGGATACGCAGACGCTCTTCAATATCAATGTAGAGCATGAATCTGCTCAACCAGTAGAAGAAAATGTTATTATAACTAGGTTTAATATGTTAACAGGAACTGGTCGATTGTTATTAGATAGACAGTCAGATTCAATTGCCTTTAGACACCATCTTAATTGGGAACATGTATTGCAGTCTCAGAAAAATAAGTTTTCAAGGAATCTTGATAGGAATAACAGAGGTGGTAAAGACGCTTTTATACCTATAACCATTTCTGCTTATGAGTTGCGCGATCATATTGGAGAGCTAAAGGCTTATATAATTAGAGAAATATTGTAAATGAAGATGCCCTCAATCAAAGTTATTTCACTTATATTAATAGCTATTGTATGGTATTTTTACTTTTCTCATTTCAATCATTGGGATAGCCCGTTAGATATCTTTAATGCTAGCAAATGGATGGGTTTTTCCAATGATAAAGGTGATTGGGGCACTTTCGGGGATTTTGTAGGAGGTGTGCTTAATCCTATCTTGACCTTCATTACAATTGTTATGCTCATTAATTCCTTGAAACTTCAACGAGAAGCAAACGAGCAACTAATTAAAGACGAAAGAAGACAAGAGAAAGACGTTCTTCTAAAACGGTTTGAAGACGGTTTTTATAACCTTATCTCTTCAGAAAGAGAGGAGTTTAGTTGTTTTACTATTAACATTAACGGAAAAGAATACCGCTCATCTGCTGCTGTTAGTGAATTGGAAGAGGCAATATGGGCTTTTATTGAGAAACAAATAGATGAAAAAGGAGCTTGCGAAATTGAGGATGTTAAAAATTACATAAATAAAATTGATGAGGATTCATCTATGGCAATATTTTCCATGGTGCGATGTGTATATGTTGTTTTTAAGGTTGTTAAGGATAAATGCCCTGAAGAACATCAAGATTACTACTTAGATATTTTTATGAATATGTTACCAGTTAAACTGGTAAATTTAGTTGCTATTGTGTCTGTGTATATGGACTGGAAAAACGTAAAATATATTATTGATGGTGGAAAAGGATTTTCGGATAATGAAGCAGTTAAAGAATATATTAATACTTGGAAGGAGTTTCATGAATAAAAATAATTTCTGATGTTTTGTTTCAAATGTGATGATTAATAAATAATGTTGTATAAGTGATGAATACTTGTTAAAGATGTTTTGTTTAATATCATGATTTTTTAACTTTTATGGGGTCGTAAGAACTAACTCATAATTATTGAGCATCGTTCTCCGTCGGGATAGGAAATTTAAATGGGGGTATCTTTGGGGGTATCAAGTTAAATGGAATGAATTAAATGTATTATAAATCAATTGATTGCGGAGTATGTTCTGTTCCTATTATCGCACCATTTAAATCAATAAGTTACACATAATTAGTACCTTCCTTTTTTTTGACTGGGACAAATTTGGGACCGATGGGTTCAGGACTGAGTCTATTTGCCGTGCGTGTTCGGTAAGGTGATTAGGCGCGAGGTGAGCATATCGACGAACCATTTCGATAGACTCCCAGCCTCCCATTTCTGAAAATGCAAGAAGAGAAACACTGGACTGAACCAGCCTGCTTGCCTTTGCTATCAAAGTACCTTGAAGGCCAGATGATTTCTGGCGATATTTACAGCGCTTCCGCAATGAGTTTTTCTCTGTGCCGCCAGAGGCGTTCCCCGCTTTTTCAGCACCGCAATAATGTCGGCGGAATGCCAGTCCTGTTGCATCATGCGGCCACCTCGCTGATAAATTTTACGCCGTCGGCGGTACGCAGCCAGCGTGGGGCTTTGAGTCCTTCCGTGAAATACCAGACCAGCTCACACAGCAGCCCGGTCAGGGTTTGCTCCATTTTTGGTTCCGCCGGACGTTCCAGCAGAAGCTGGAGTAGTGCGAGGCAGTATTCGCACAAGGAATCAGGTTCGGAAATAAAGTGCTCTGGTGTGGCGGGAAGGGTATCCACGGTCAGGCTTTCGGTAAGATGCGGTGGGATGGGGTCGTGTAGTGTGGGTTGCAGTAGCGCAAGAGCCGCGTGAAGCCGCCCGCAGAGCGCCAGTCGTAGCGCTGGATCGTCGGTTTCAATCAGGGTTTCGGCAAAGCGGGCGCAGTAGTCAGCAAGGACAGTGAAATCCGTGGTGGCATTGAAGGGGACGGTCAATAGATCGAGTAAATCGCTGTCAGTGGTGAGGATTGTAGCCATAGGGCAACCTCCGATAAGTGGGTGTTCAAGCCACCACCGGAGAGGCTAATCTCGCGGGTGGTGGAACCGGGCAGGGTTAGCCTTACCAGCCTTATCGGACACTGGCGCGTCTTGCGACGCCCCCGCCCGGCCCACCATTGAGATGTAACCGTGCGAACAACACAAAAAAAGACGCTGGCGCGTCATGTGTCGCCGATAAGATTTCTTCAGGAGGCTAATCCCGACGCCTGATTTTGCAGGCGCGGGAGAAAGATACTGCGATTGGTCATGAGTGGCAAGGGCTACATCATGTTTACCAACATCTCACGCAAAAATACCCTGATTATTAATAGCGAAAATCAGTTTCTTATTTTGGCGGTAGCTTTTTGCGGTTCTTTGCCAACTGGAATCCTTCAGGTAACGGTTTGAATTTATCGCCGCCTTTAGGCCAGCGTTTTGCCCTGCTCTGAAATGCCCTTAACGAGTCGATATCCAGCGTTGCAGCGACCACAAAGTCATTATCACCGCCCTTCACACGAGCAATATCACGCATAAAGGGTTCTTTTGCCGGGGAACGTACGCGACTATCGCCGTATTTTCGGTTATTCACTAAAATAGTATAGGCATGAATATCCAGCGCTGCTGATTCAATCAACGATGCAAACGTATCTAGATCTTTATTCCAGCTCAATACCATTAATGCATCGAGTGCGCCCTGAAAACGGATCCTCGCTTTACTATTCTGGAGTTCAGAGCAAATCATAACGCCAAAATTGACGCCGTGATGAATATATACCGGCTTACGTTGTTTAACATTAAGTGTCGAATCCCAAGACTTACCATAAATTGAAAATAATGCCTCATCTTCACCTACGGCGGGTTCCAGCTTGGGTTGCCATATTTTGACACTCGCTGGATAGCCGAGTCTGTTATCTGAAAGGACAAGTACGGCCTCACTCTTCAGTTGATTATCGTCTAAGTGGCGGTATTCTGTTCCCGCAATTAGACTGATACCCGCCGAACTCAAACGATCAGCAATACTGTTAACCCAGCGTAACGGGATTGAAAGCTCAGGGAATAAAACATAATCAGGTTTAGGAGATAGTTTCAATGTTGCATTAACCAGTTCAGAAATCCGCTGGTACCTTGAACGGGACAAGTTAGATTTATTGCAGGCCATTTTAGCCCAGTCGTCCTCCTCTGTTTTAATGCTGGTTAGCGCAACGACAACTTTATGTTTCCTGTCTGTGCCAATATGAATGAATTTCTTAGGCCGAGCTTTTTTTGTCGCTTCATCTGAGTCCTGCTCCGATGCTAGCAACGTCGGTTTGATCCATACTCCGCGTAATGCTTGAGTATATTTTGCCCAAATGGTGGACGGTCTCTCATCTGGTTTTTTGTCGGATGTGGAGGGTAATCCAACACATTCGGGGGCCAGTTCTGATATTTCAGCGGGTGTTAAAGGACGTGTAGGGAAAATGTAAGGTAGGTAACTTTCGTTCTTACGATTTCCTTTAGCCACTTTTTCCAGTCGGGTATTCTTGGTTGATTTCAAAAATAGCTTAATAACGTCAATATCAATAAGCGATGAGTCGCTCATTAATTTCAGTATTTTAACTTCTTTTTTACTATCACGCTGATTAACAAGTTTTTCTGCCGACTGACTCTTTACGATCTGTTTATAAGGTTCCTTTGCTAAATCAGCTCGAGCTACCAATGGCGCTTTTAAATAAAAATCTGCTGAATCAAAGCGAAGATCCAGTAAATCCTTTAGATTCGTCAGACTTTGTGAAATATGATTAAAAAATGTATCCGCAAGGCACTCTTCTTTCTTTGAACGTTTATCAAGAAATAATCTGTCAGGACTGTAATATCGTGTCGCTGCATCAACAAATAGCCAGCTTAATGTGCCTTTTATACAGCGCCAAAGATCATTTACTGCTCGAGTTTTGCAACCATTTATATTCACTTCCTTACCTGAAGTAATCACCGATGCCAACAGGTTGATGGATTCGTAAGCTTTAAGTACAATTTTTTCCGCGTGCTGCCATTCATTCATACTGATAGCAAAGCCAAGCAGCCTTGGCAGATAACTAAAATGTGCAAATAGATTATCAGCCCTAAGAATATGGTTGTAGGCAAACTGATAAAACTCTTCCCGCTGTTCTTTCCATTCACTTGGAGGCAGATCTCGTGCCAGTGTTTCAACGTAGCGTAATTGCAGTGACCAGCCCAAACGACGAATGGTTAATCCATCCGCACGGCGCAGAGTATCGGCATTTTCACCTACACTACCGGCAGCGGAAAGGACTTTAGCTGCGGTGGAGTGTTCCAGTTGATCCGGTGAAGGCATCAAGCGGTGTTCACTAGAAAGCTCGTAGATCTCCTTTTCGATACTGTCGAGCAGGTCTATTCCAGCCCTCCCTTGAAGCACGAAAAGTTTTTGCTTATCGGATTGTAACTGGATGGTGGTCTTACCCTGGAAATGCTCGCCCTGCTGTATTTGCCATATTTGTTTTTGCTCGTTTTTCAAATAAACGCAATCATTGCCAAGCCTATCTTGCAGCAATAACATAAATTCGTGATTATTAGTAATTGTCCCTGTATCGCGTATTACAAGGAACATATCATCGACATAACGACCGTAGTGAATTGGTGATAGTTTTTCAATGACTAATTTATCCCAATGGTGTAGCAATATATTTGAAATGATCCGACTGGCTGTTAATCCAATGACCAGACCACCATTAATAACAGGTGTTTTGTACGCTATTTTCTTTCCAAATGCCGCTGCGCCGTCAGACCAGTGCTTTAAGAATACTGCTAACTGTGCAGTAAACGCTTTTTCATCCTCAGTCAGTTTTATGTTTAGTGTGTTATAGAGATCATCAGAGGTTATAGCCAGTGGATCAATAAAATGATAGTAACTTTTTAAATCCAGTGAGGCGGCGATAATGTCACGATCTTTTTCCAACTCGTCACGTATAGCTTTTAAGCCATCACCACGCCATTTTTGGTAGGGCTGGAAGTAGGGGCTAAAAGAACCCACGGCACTGATATGGAATGGATTATCCTGCTCATTGCTAAATAATTCATCATTACGAATACGCTTTAGCCGCGCGCCATAGCAACAGTTATCTAAGCTGGCATCAAATTTATGCCCGACCATGTTAATCCATAGTGCAGAGATAATGTGACTATCAACCGGGAAGTCACCAATAATACGAAACTCTGGTATCAGATCAAAATTATTAAATAAATGGTCGGCTGCTCGTTTAGGATTAGAAAAGTGGACGTGTCCATTTTGGGATTCATGTTTTTTCTTTGTGGTTAATTTTTTCGGTAACAAACGAAATTTGCCAATCAACTTCTTATTGCTACTGAATCCATCTTCGCTCTGCAAAAGATCTAAGAGTTTTTGCAGGTTTTCAAGTAATTCCTGCTCATACTCGGCAAATTTGATAGCAACAGGAAATGTATTCTCAAAGAAGCTATCGGCTTTTGCTTTCCGGTAAGCGACCAGAAGGTCTTCAATCGTCAGATCATCCCAGCCAGTGAAAATTGCCTGATATGTCATGCGTTATCGTCCTTAGATTACAGTCTGTACAGAATTAGCCAGCCGTTTCATGCCCGAAGGGGGGCTCTTGACACCAGTAATCCATCAGTGAGGCTGGCAATAATTTTGATTTGTATCCATGTTACACGCTCCCCGCAACCAGTCCGAGCATATATTTGTCACATTTTTCCCGAAAGTGATTAAGTTTGAATTTTTTGTTTAATGTCGATTTTTAGTCGACAAAATGAGGAATAAGTAAACTATTTCTTGCTGTGGCGTATCCCTGAATCTACACTGGTTTAAATATTTGTACTAATGTCTATTCAGAGGCGACAGTTGCCAAACTATCTAAACTGGCTGATGCAGCACACGCTACCCGGCCAGGTGCTGCTCCAGTCATGGCTTACCCGCAACGGCATAGATCGTAAGCTCTCTTATCTCTATGTGAAGAATGGCTGGCTCAGGCGGATCGCTCACGGCGTATACTGCCGGACGGGTCGTGAACCGGATTGGGTGGATGCGGTTTACTGCCTGCAATCGCAGTGGGAAAAGCCTGTTCGGGTGGCGGGGCTAACCAGCCTTGCGCTTCAGGGTCATGCGCACTATACCGAACAGGGTAAGCCGCAGGTCTGGCTCGCGCTTCCGGCTTACGTCAAACTGCCGGGATGGTTTTCTGCCTTTGAACAATCCGCAACATTTGTCACGCTGTATACGTCAGGCCTTACCGCTGATGTAACGCCATTTACTACGGAACTGAAAATTGGTGACCGGCAGTTAGCGGGCAGTGTCCCGGAACTGGTCGCGTATGAGATCGCTTGTGGCGTTCCTTCGTTGATCTCGTTCGAACATGCCGATGCTCTGTTTCAGGGGATGAATCTTCTCAGCCCGCGTAAATTGCAGGCGTTACTCTGCGCCAGTCATTCGGTTAAAACCAACCGGGTGATGCTTTACCTTGCCCGGCGTAATGGACACCCTTATTTTCAGTTTATTGATCAAAGCGGTATAGAAACAGGTACGGGAAAGCGGCAAATCATACCCGGCGGCTGGCTGGAGCCGGATTATCAAATTACTGTTCCACGCGCATTTAAACCGGAAGGAGTCGAAGATGGATCTGCGTGATAGCTATGCCCGGCAGGTCAAACTGTTGATGGCCGCTCTGCCGTATGTGGCGAAGGAGTCCTGTTTCGCGTTGAAAGGCGGCACCGCAATCAATTTGTTTGTGCAGGATTTTCCCCGTCTGTCGGTGGATATTGATCTGGCGTATAAGAGCTTTGCGGATCGCGATACTGATCTGGCGGCTATCAACGACGCTTTGAAGAGGATTACTGCATCGCTGAACGGCAGACCGGGGATCACCGCGATTCGGCAGGAAAATAAAGCGGATGAAAAGCGCATCATTGTGAATACCGCTGATGCAAAGATTAAGATCGAGGTTAGCCCGGTCTGGCGCGGGCTGTTGTTGCCTCCGGCAGAAATGCCTGTGTGCGAACGTGTGGAAATGGAGTATGGCTTCACCACCATGAGTGTCGTCTCGCTGGCGGATCTTTATGGCGGTAAAATCTGCGCAGCGCTTGATCGTCAGCACCCGCGCGATCTGTTTGATGTGCTGAATATGCTGGAGAAACCGGGACTGATGCGGGAGATCTTTGACGGTTTTCTTTGTTATCTGGCAGGCCATCCCCGCCCCATTGCCGAGTTGCTGGCCCCAAACTGGGATACAGAGCGGATCACGACGCTGTATGCTCAGGAATTTTCGGGGATGACTCAGCAGGAAACGTCGCTGGAATCGCTGCTGTCAGTAACGACTTTGCTGCCGCAGGCGTTGAAGTCACATCTTACGGATCTGGATCGCGAGTTCTTGCTCAGTTTTAAGCAAAACAGCCCTGACTGGTCGCGGTATCGCTATCCTGAAATTCAGCATCTTCCGGCTATTCGCTGGAAGCAACGTAATCTGGCGGTGCTGAAAGATAAAAATCCGGCGAAGTATGTGGCGGCGGTGAATAAGCTAGAGAGGGTGCTGGCGTAATCAATAGACCAGCATTAATCACAGATGATTACCAATCAGCCAGAAATGGTTAAATCGTCGAATTCATAATTAATACTTTTTCTTACGCCGCTGAACAGCTTGAAAAGGATGTATATTTTAAATAGCAGTGAAGTGAACAGTTTATTGCCGTTATTAATAGAGATGGAGGAATAAATACGCGTATTCTACTATTGCAACAAAAACAACGATAATGATCAGTTTTCATAATGAAGTAACCTGATAGATATAAAAATGTTGATTGAGGCTAAATGCCCGGATGAAGGTTGTCGAGGGAGCCAGGTGGTTTTTTCTTTTGGGTGATCTCCATTGCTGGATAGTCCCCTCTTTCTCGCTCAAAGCAGACCCTGGAATTGAACGCAGAGGGACTACCTGACACAATTTTGCACAGTGAAGAGTCGGTCGTTATTAACGTTCAGATTTTCAATGTATCAATGACCATCCGCAGGGCGGGGGAGACGTTGCGATGAGGGTAATAGAGAAACAATCCCTCCATTCGCAGGCTGTAACGCTGCAACACCCTGATAAGCTTACCGTGTTCTAAATCATCCGCGACCAGTTCAACAGGAACATAGGCCAATCCGAGGCCCAGCCGGGCTGCTTCTGCTTCCATATAGCTGTCGGATAAGGCCCATTGCCCTTCAGGGCGATGAGTGATTTTTTTATCATCCTGATTGAGTTCCCACTGGTATACGCTGCCGTCGGCAAACTGATAGGCGATACAGGGATGCGCCTTTAAATCCGCCGGGGTTTGCGGAAAACCATAGCGACGAAAATGTTCCGGAGTCCCCACAATTGCCATCTCCATATCGGGCGTGATGCGTACCGCGACCATACCCTGGCCGACTTCAGGCCCCAGGCGGACACCTGCATCGAATCTTTCCTCGATGATATCGACGAACCGGCTCTCATTTATCAGTTCAAGCCGGATATCAGGATATCTCTGTTTAAATACCGCCAGCTTTGGCAGCAGGCATTTATCAATCGCGTGCTGGCTGGCATTGATACGCACCGTGCCGGAGGGCGTCTCTCGATAGTGCGCCAGCGTGGCAAGCCCAAGATCTAACATTTCAAATCCAGATGCCGTCTTCTGGTAGAGCTGCTCGCCTGCTTGTGTCAGCGACAGTTTACGCGTGGTGCGCACTAGCAGCTGGACGCCCAGCCTTTCTTCAAGCTCGCGAACAGAACGGCTGACTCCTGACTGAGCAAGACCCAGCCGCTGAGCCGCTGCGGTAAAGCTGCCTTCCTGCACCACCTGCATAAACAGGTACAGCTCGTTGTAGTTCTCCCTTTTCGCCATTGAAACATCCCCCCTTCATGCCGGCAATCTCCGCATTAATTTATAACAATATGGTATTAATCTTAGCATTAATCGCCCCCTAATCAGCACTAATTCTGCTCACTATAATGACCCCATCAAAGTAAAGCACCGCAGCGTTGTCCGTCGGAAACCTGTATCTCTCTGTTGTTTTTTATGGGGATTTTTATGAAAGCCTTCACCCGCACGCTAAAAACCGCGATGCCGACCATGCTGCTTTTCGCATCATTAAGTGGAGTCACGACAATGAGTTATGCTGATTCAACCAATCCTAATGCCCCTGTGTCCATGACAGATAAATGGGATAAAACGTTCGCCGAGAGCCAGAAAGTCGATCACCGTAAAGTCTCGTTCCCGAACCGATATGGCATCACCTTAGTGGGCGATCTTTACCTGCCTAAAGACCGTGGCGATCGCAAGCTGGCGGCGATTGCGGTCAGTGGGCCATTTGGCGCGGTGAAAGAGCAATCCAGCGGCTTGTATGCGCAGACGCTGGCGGAACGAGGGTTTGTTACCCTGGCGTTCGATCCTTCTTACACCGGGGAAAGCGGCGGCTATCCGCGAAACGTCGCCTCACCGGATATCAACACTGAAGATTTCAGCGCGGCGGTGGATTTCTTAGGGCTGCAAAAAGAGGTAGATCGCAACCGTATCGGGCTGCTCGGTATTTGTGGCTGGGGCGGCATGGCGCTAAACGACGCGGCGATGGATACCCGCGTTAAAGCGGTAGCTACCAGCGTGATGTATGACATGAGCCGGGCGATGGGCCATGGTGTGGGGGATGGCAAAGACCGTTATTCTACCGCCGACCGTCGTGCTGTTCTGCAATATCTGAATGAACAGCGCTGGAAGGATGCGCAGAGCGGAACGTTCGCTCACGGTGGTCATGATATTAATGTCGACAGCAACGGCAAGGTCAGTGCGGGCGATCGTATTCTGCCAGAAACGCTGCCGGCAAATCCTCATCCGGTACTGAAAGAGTTCTTTGACTACTATCGCATGCCGCGCGGCTTCCACGAACGTTCCGTTAACTCTACCGGGGCGTGGACGGCAACGATGCCGCTGTCATTTATGAATATGCCGCTGTTGAGCTACGCCAGTGAAATCACCATCCCGACGCTGATTGTGACCGGTGAGAAAGCGCATTCACGCTATTTTGCTGAAGATGCTTACAAGGCGGTTGGCAGTAAAGACAAAGAGCTGGTGGTGGTACCAGGGGCAAATCACGTGGACCTGTACGATAACGTGGCCGGAAAAATACCTTTCGCGAAGTTCGAACAATTTTTCCAGACCAAACTGAAATAAAACCTCTCCTGAATTGATGCAAAGCCACCGGCCATAGGCTGGTGGCTTTTATCCTGATCTTTGTGAAATTTCACTATGTCGACACTAAGCCAAACACTATCACCTCATCATCAGCGCGCATACTGGGGCGGTATTTTTGCCATGACCCTGTGCGTGTTTGTGCTGATTGCTTCTGAATTTATGCCCGTCAGCCTGCTAACGCCGATTACCCGCGATTTAGGCGTGACGGAGGGGCTGGCAGGGCAGGGGATTGCTATCTCCGGCGCGCTGGCGGTTCTGACCAGCCTGACGCTTTCAACGCTAGCTGGAAAGATGAATCGTAAGTTCCTGCAGCTGGGGATGACGGTTCTGATGGCCGTATCGGGGCTTATTATTGCGCTGGCTTCCAGTTATCTGATGTATATGGTCGGTCGTGCGATGATTGGTGTGGCTATTGGCGGATTCTGGTCGATGTCAGCGGCAACGGCGATTCGTCTGGTGCCGCAGCATCAGGTCACGCGTGCGCTGGCAATTTTCAACGCCGGTAATGCGCTGGCGACGGTCGTGGCCGCACCGCTGGGAAGCTATCTGGGGGCTACGGTCGGATGGCGAGGCGCTTTCTTGTGCCTGGTGCCCATCGCGGTTGTCGCCTTTATCTGGCAGTGCATCAGCCTGCCAAGCATGGATGCGAATAAAAGCCACACTTCATGTGGCGCGGTATTCCGCTTATTTAGCCGCCGCATGGTTGTGGTCGGCATGATAGCTTGTGGCCTGTTTTTCATGGGGCAGTTTGCGCTATTCACCTATGTGCGCCCGTTTCTGGAGTCGGTGACACGGGTTAATTCCTTAGGCTTGTCGTCGATTTTGCTGATTATCGGCGTGGCCGGTTTTATTGGCACGCTGGTTGTTTCGGCATTTCTCAACAGAAAATTCTACCCCACGCTGATGGCCATACCCGGACTGATGGCCGTCATTGCTATCGGTCTGATGCTTACCGGGCATCACGTCTGGACGGTCTCGCTGCTGTTAGGACTCTGGGGCATGCTGGCCACCGCCGCGCCAACCGGATGGTGGACATGGATTGCGCGTACGTTGCCTGACAACGCCGAAGCCGGAGGCGGCCTAATGGTCGCGGTGATTCAGCTCTCCATCGCCCTTGGATCAACGGCAGGAGGCATCGTATTTGACCGCCTTGGCTGGCAGAGCACGTTTGCTATGAGTAGCGTGCTGCTCCTTTGCGCTGGCGTACTGACCTTTGTTACCGCACGCCAGAAGGCCGGTGCGCTTTAGTCCGGCGAGGGCGCGCGTTGCTGAATAAGTTACACAAGGCGATGAGCGCCCACTATGGGTTGGGCGCTCTTTTAAACGATTTAGGTGATTTTCTAAAACGGCTACTGCAGATTTTTCTCTTAATTTATGGGTATTTCCCCCGGAGGCGAGAAAGCGCTCTCCACGCCCCGCCGCGAGGATCAGGACGATGGGGGCAGGCATGAATCCTCCTGATGGAGACGTACAGAGGCGACTTCTGCCAGCACGGAGAGGGCCAGTGTATGCGCATCCCGGGCTTTGGGGAATATCCCGACGGGTGCCCGGATTTGCGCTGTCTCCTCCCTGGACCATCCCAGCTCGTGGAGCTTTTGCAGACGTAAAGTGTGGGTTCGATAGCTGCCTAATGCGCCGAGATAAAAGGGTTTTGCTTCTCGCGCGGCCTGCAACACTGGCAGCTCCCGGTTGAGATCATGGCACAGCAAAATGACCGCCGTATCGGTATCGATCTGAGCGCTGGCTGAGGCCGGAAAAAGATCGAAGATATGGCTGTCATAGCCTGTGGCTGCTGCAAGACTCGCGGTTGCCTGCGCCTCAAGAGAACGTCCGTAAATCATCAGCCTGACGCATGGCCTGAACCCCACCTCAAAGCCATTGAGATTCCAGCCCGTCCGGGTTTGCGTGGGCAGGCACACCAGCGATTGAGCTTGCGGATCGTAGCGCAGACCCGCCGGTTTTCTCTGTTCCAGGCGGTTCAGCACGGCGAGCAGAGGCTGTGCCGAGCGTAGTTTATGGAGCGTCAGCGTGATCCCACCGCCGCAGGGCAGAACGATGTCAAACCACGGCGAACCTTCGCCATAGCAAATTTCGCGATCGCGGCCTGAGCCCATCACCTCCAGCGCTTCAAAAGCGGCAGCGGCCTCCACGCAGCCGCCAGAGACAAAACCGCAGTAACGGCCATCTTCGCGCACCACCATCTGCGCCCCGAGCGGGCGCGCCGCGCCGCCGCGTATCTCCACCAGCGTCACCAGCACCGCTCCTTTACCGGACATTAGCGCCTCTACGGCGAAGCGCAGAATGGTCCGGTGGTCATCGGTGAGAAACGCCTGCTCTGGCTTATGCCAGTGCTCGTCTTTGTCAAAAAGCGAGTATGACATTGTTCCTCCTTAAACCACATCCGGCAGTTTATCGAGCAGCTTATCCAGAGTGATGGGATAATCCCGTACCCGAATACCGGTGGCGTTATACACCGCGTTGGCGATAGCCGCGCTCACGCCGCACAGGCCCAGCTCACCGACACCTTTGGCCTTCATCGGGGAGGAGATGGGGTCGGTATCATCCAGGAAAATCACCTCCTGTTTTGGGATATCCGCATGAACCGGCACCTCATACCCCGCCATATCGTGATTAACGAAGTAGCCCAAACGGTCATCTACCGCCAGCTCCTCCATCAGTGCCGCGCCCATGCCCATAGTCATCGCGCCAATGACCTGGCTGCGTGCAGTTTTCGGATTCAGAATGCGCCCCGCTGCGCACACGGCGAGCATACGCCGGACCCGAACTTCTCCCGTCGCGCTATGCACGCCGACCTCCACAAAATGCCCGGCAAAGGTCGATTGCTGGTACTCCTTGCTCAGTATTCCGAATTCAATGCTCTCTTCCGCTGTCAGTCTGCCGCCTGCGGTGGCCTCATGTAGCGTGGCGCTTCGGGTACCGTTGGTAATCTTGCCGTCGGCAAACTGCGACTGCTCAGGATCAAACCCGACTGCCGAGGCAATCATTTCGCGAAGCTTCACACAGGCGGCGTAAACGCCGGAGGTGGAGGTATTCGCGCCCCATTGTCCACCAGACCCCGCAGAAACCGGGAAACTGGAATCGCCGAGGTGAACCGCAACCTGCTCCAGCGGTACGCCAAGCATTTCCGCTGCCGTCTGGGCCAGAATGGTGTAGCTGCCAGTGCCAATATCGGTCATGTCCGTTTCCACGGTAACGGTGCCGTTTTGCTCCAGGTGAACCCGCGCACCCGATTTTTCCAGCAGATTATTGCGAAAGCCCGCCGCAACACCGTGGCCGACTAGCCACTCCCCGTCGCGTACCTGTCCGGGTGTGGCGTTGCGCTGCTTCCAGCCAAATTTATCCGCTCCGGTGCGCAAGCACTCGATAAGCTGACGGCGAGAGAAGCGGCGCGTCGGATCGGCGGGGTCAACCTGAGTGTCATTCAGGATGCGAAACTCGACGGGATCGATGCCCGCTTTTTCCGCCAGTTCATCGATCGCGATTTCGAGCGCCATCAGACCGGGGGCTTCGCCGGGCGCACGCATGGCGTTCCCTTCCGGCAAATCAAGCATGGCGAGCCGCAGGCCGGTATGACGATTCGCCCCTGCGTAAAGAAATTCGCTTTGCTGTACCGCCGTTTCCGGCGTGCCGCCGGGCAGGTTTCCGGACCAGCTTTCATGTGAGATAGCGGTGATTTTCCCGCTCTGGTCAGTACCGATACGCAAGTGCTGAAGGGTGGCGGGGCGGTGCGTGGTGTTATTGGGAATAGTGGGGCGGGGGAGCATCACTTTAACCGGACGTTTCACCGCACGGGCGGCGAGGGCCGCCAGCAGCGCATCGCTTCTCAGGAACAGCTTGCCGCCAAACCCTCCGCCGATATACGGGGAGATAATACGCACATTCTCCACGGGCACTTTCAGCGTTTTTGCCAGATCGGTGCGGCACCAGTCAATCATCTGATTTGAGGTCCAGAGGGTAAGCTTATTCCCATCCCAGACGGCCATCGAGGCATGCGGCTCCATCGCCATATGGCTCTGGTCCGGGGTCGTGTAGGTAGCATCAATCTTTACCGCAGCGGAGGTGAAAGCCCCGTCAAAGTCACCAACATTTTTATCGGGCGTGTCTTCCGGCGGCTGGCTGACGGCCTGTTTCTCGTCCGCCAGGGAGTAAGCTCCTTTATTACGGCGATAGTGCGCCTGCACCAGCGAGGCCGCCGCTCGCGCCTGTTCGAAGGTCTCGGCCACTACCAGCGCAATGGCCTGATGATAGTGCTCAATAGTGGGGCCTCCTAACAGCCTGGCGGTGTTTTTGTCGCCTTTGCCGAGTGCCCCGGCGTTACTGGCGGTAATGACAGCCAGTACGCCCGGCGCTTTTTGCGCGGCGTCCGTATCGAGGGCGGTGAGGCATCCTTTGGCAATGGCGGAACCGACGATATAACCATAGGCGGCGTTGGGAGCTTCTTCATACCATTCGTAGGCGTAGCGTGCCGTGCCGGTAGTTTTCAGCGGTCCGTCGATGCGGTCATGGGGACGACCGACAACCTTCAGCTGATCGATCGGGTTTTCCCCTGCGGGTTTATCAAATTTCATGCCTGTGCCCTCGCTTCAGCCAGTACGGAGGCAAGCGTTCGCTTCGCCAACAGGAGTTTAAAGGTGTTTTCAGCGGTGGGATGGGCGCTGGCGAACAGCGCGTCATATACGGCCTGCGCCCCCTGGGATAGCTGAGCATCCGCAGCCTCAATGCGCCAGGGCTTATGTGCTACTCCGCCCAGCGCGACGCGCCCGCTGCCGTTAGGCTGAATAATCGCTGCGACCGATACCAGGGCAAAGGCGTAGGAGGCGCGATCGCGCACCTTACGGTAAATATGTTTTCCGCCGAGCGGCGGAGGTAACGTCACCGCAACGATAAGCTCACCGGGAAGCAGGGCGGTTTCAATGTGCGGCGTTTTTCCCGGAGGGTGATAAAAATCAGCCAGTGTGATACTGCGAGTCTTTCCCTCCGGCGTGATGGTTTCCACCACCGCATCCAGCAACCGCATTGCGACCGCCATATCGCTCGGATGGGTGGCAATGCAGGCTTCGCTTACGCCTACCACCGCGTGCTGACGGCTAAAGCCTTCAAGTGCCGCGCAGCCGCTCCCGGGCAGGCGCTTATTGCAGGGCTGATTGGTGTCGTAAAAATAGGGGCAGCGCGTGCGCTGGAGCAGATTACCTGCGGTGGTTGCCTGATTGCGTAACTGACCAGACGCGCCAGCGAGCAGGGCGCGGGAGAGTACCGCGTAATCACGACGCACGCGCTCGTGAGCCGCCAGGTCGGTGTTCCGTACCAGTGCGCCGATGCGCAGCCCACCCGCGTCGGTCACTTCAATCTTATCGAGCCCGAGCCCGTTCACATCGATAAGGTGGGTTGGCGTTTCAATTTCCAGCTTCATCAGGTCCAGCAGATTGGTCCCGCCAGCGATAAATTTTGCGCCTGGTACGCGCTGAGCGCTAAGTGCCGCCTCGGCAGGGGTGTTCACACGTTCATAGGTAAACGCCTTCATGATTTTATCTCCCCCGCAGCGTCTTCAATGGCGGCAAGGATGTTAGCGTATGCACCACAGCGACAGATGTTGCCGCTCATACGTTCACGGATCTCATCGGCAGTTCTTTCTGGAGGGGAAACCAAATCGACCGTGACGTGACTGGGAATGCCGTCCTGAATCTCTTTTAGCACCGCTACTGATGAGCAAATTTGCCCGGAGGTGCAGTAGCCGCACTGGAAGCCATCATGCTTGATAAAGGCCGCCTGCATGGGGTGAAGATTATCTGGTGAACCCAAGCCTTCAATGGTGGTGACCTCGGCCCCCTGATGCATGACTGCCAGCGTCAGGCAGGCATTAAGCCTGCGACCATTGACCAGCACGGTACAGGCTCCGCACTGTCCGTGATCGCAACCTTTCTTGGTACCGATCAGATGCAGATTTTCACGCAAAGCGTCCAGTAGCGTGGTTCGGGTATCCACCTCAAGCTGCTCGGTTTTGCCGTTCACCTTAAGTGTCAGGGGCATTATCTCTGGCGCGGGTGTAGCTGCCGGAACGCTTGCCGCAAGCGTAGAATGAGGATAAACCACGGCGGTCGCCGCCGTTGCGGCGCTGACTTTAATCAGATCGCGACGGGTCAAACTAAAATCGTGCGGCTCGTGCTTCCCAACCCGATTATCTTCGGGGTATTCGCCTTGGTTGCTCATACCAGGCCTCCGGTATTCTAAAGGGGAAAATAAGAGAGCGTTGCGAGAGTGCTGATGCTTTTTTAAACGTTAAGCATAGTCGGTGAGAGCAGGAGGATTATTCTTAAAACGCGAATGCAGCTATGAGCCCGGCTAATTAATTCATATTCGCCGATGACGGGAGCTAGTTTATTGCTTTAGTTGTGCGATGCAAAAACCGATAAGGAAACCTGTGATTGTCAGCTCAGCATCACCCTGTAAATCGTTGTCACTTTTAATATAAAAATATGGAGAAATGATGGTGCTTATATTCATTGGCGATTAGGAAACTGTCTTGTTATACAAAACAATACAGTTCTTTACATTTGTCTTGTTTTATGAATACTCATGAAGAGGTGTATAACATAATGGTACAAGCAGGGTAGATATGAATATATTTGAACAAACTCCACCGAACCGCAGACGTTATGGTCTTGCTGCATTCATTGGGCTGATTGCTGGCGTTGTTTCCGCATTTGTGAAGTGGGGGGCTGAAGTTCCATTGCCGCCACGTAGCCCGGTGGATATGTTTAATGCAGCGTGTGGCCCGGAATCATTAATCAGGGCTGCAGGCCAAATTGATTGCTCCCGTAACTTTCTCAATCCTCCGTACATTTTTCTTCGGGATTGGTTGGGACTGACAGATCCCAATGCGGCTGTTTATACCTTTGCCGGGCATGTCTTTAACTGGGTTGGCGTTACGCACATTATCTTTTCGATAGTGTTTGCCGTTGGTTACTGTGTGGTCGCTGAAGTATTTCCAAAAATTAAACTCTGGCAGGGCTTACTGGCAGGTGCTTTAGCCCAACTTTTTGTTCATATGATTTCATTCCCTCTCATGGGACTGACGCCACCTCTGTTTGATCTCCCGTGGTATGAGAATGTTTCTGAAATTTTTGGACATTTAGTCTGGTTCTGGTCCATTGAAATTATTCGCAGAGATTTACGAAACAGAATTACTCATGAGCCAGACCCTGAGATCCCTTTAGGCTCAAACAGATAATGCATTGAATAATAAAAATGGCGCAAATGCAGCGCCATTTTTATAGGTTAAAAACATTGCTTTTTACTTTCTGAAGCAGATAGCCAGTGAGTACATCGCGCTACTTCAGGATGCTGTAGATCCGGAGAACACTATAGAGGAAGAGGCATTGTTGCTGGCAGATGGAAGAAGTTTCGGGTTTTGTTATCCCTGAAAAACGAAGCCCCGCGATTATAGCTGGCGGGGCAGTGCAATTAATTATTGCATATTTATAACGGTGTCAGCCCGTATTTAGCTCTTGCACGATTGCAAGCCTCATTGACGACTCCGTTCTCACCAGACATGGCGAATTCTCTGCACGTGGACGATCGATTTTTATATATCGTGCAGCAGGCATTTTTGCCCGGGGTTCCTGCAAGGGCAATACATCGGGGGTTTTTCTGATTGGTACCGCTCATGCATCGGTGAAAAGGGGATATTTGTTCCGTGAGCCTGGCGGGAATGGTACCGCCAGCATCGTCGGCTTCGGCCCAGTAAAAAGAGACGCGGAAAAATGCACAACAGGCACCACACGTCATGCATGGATTCAGATTGCTCATAATTCACCAGTACAGCTTTAAATCGTAAAGAGAACAGCGGTACATCGTATGTAAGAACGTACCGCGGTTGGCTGGGGAACTTTCGATAGTGTGAGTATTGAATGATTTCCAGCCGTTACCGATTTTACGTACTAATTCGTGAATAAACCACTCGTTAGCAGGCTGCCTGGTACCTTTCCGTGTCTCCTGAACACTATGGTGTACATATGAGAAAGCCCATCGTTACAGGTGACATTGACGATCGCTTCCACATTATTTAAACGATTTTTGAGTCTCTGAGGTGGAGTTCTTCCCTCGACCGATGGATAAGTCTTAGTCCGCCGAAGGGGGCTTAGCCGGACAGGAATCGCTAATCTTAATGAATTTGTCGTTATAGACCAGATAATGATTCCCCGGCTGACGTAACTCAGGCTGATGAACAACGTCTCCCGGACGTAGATACCAGGCGTCGCCTTCCTCTTCGGTCGAATCACATCCTGGTTTAATCAGTAGCTTAAACCACGTGTTGCCGGTGTTACTTACCGTTCCTGTCACCTGGTCGAAGGACCATTTAAACTGAACCTGACGTGGTCGTACTACCAGAATGGTATCCATCACCACCACCGGCTCCGTGCTGACCTCGCCGCCGGTTGGGCTGCGTCTTGTCTGGTTGCGAGTGGGGACCTCGCGAAATGAGACCCGGTAGTAGCGCTCGCGGTTATCCTGTGGACCATGATAGTAAAATTTAAAATACTCGCTCTCACCAGCCTGCAACGCCAGCTGGCGGGGGGCGAAAAGTAGTTCACCATCCACCGGTCGGGTGCGCAATTCACTGCTGCCCGGGCTATCGATAGCACTGATGGTAATACGGTATATCCGTGCGCTTTTGTTGTTATTCACTACACGTTTGCTGACAAAGTCAGTCTCGGACGGCAGCGAAAATGTCAGATTGCCGACCGAAATCGCCTGTGTCAAAGGTGCCGCCAGCATACAGACCACTGTCAGCAGGGCCTTAGTTAATGTTACGCCACGTCGCCTGAACATGAATTTCTCCTGAAGCGCTGACTTCGCCAAACCAGCCGTTATCATCTACCGTACGCAGCGAAATGGCGTTATCCATTGGAATCGAAAATTTGACAGTGGTCTTATCCATCTGCCCCACTTCGCCAGAGATATCAGTCCACGGTGTAGTCAGCCACAGCGCATCGGTCATATCCCGCCAGCTATCATCGCACCCGGCATCGTAGGTTTTTGTAGCTCCGTTGCGGGTAATAAAGGAAAGCGTCGCCGGGAACGGTACTTTCGCCTTACCGTCATCGGAGCTGAAGACACAATAGGAGCGCCCGCCAATCACCTGCGCGGGTCCGGTCACCTTGATCAGCACTTCGTCGGCAGCTGTTTTACCGCTGGTGGTTACGATATAGCCGAAATCGAGTGCCGACTCGCCGCTGCCAACATATCCCTCCCGCGACGGTGTCTGAGTATATTCATCGGAGATAATACTGATGCTGAAATCACGGGGTTTGATAATCAGCGTGTTGGAGGTAGAAAATTCATACCAGCCAGACTCCGGTGATGTGGTGTTCTGAAAGCGAAAGTTGAATAGATCTTTGGTGTTGATATCGCTGATCCCGAGGTTCACCATCTGCTTAAAGAAGTTGCTCGAGAAGAAAACATAGATCGAGTCTGCGCTCTTCATCTCGTTGAAGGTGTAGTAATAGGCGGTATTGCTCACCGGTTTCCATGAACTGCCATTCAGACTGAACTGCATATCGTACGCCCCGACGGCCGAGGCTAACGACGAGTTGGCGATCGCCGGGAATATATGGATTGAGGTGTTGCTGAGTCCGTTTGTTTGCAGGGTATAGTTAACCATCTTACAACTTAATCCTGAACGGCTGCCGATGGTTTGCGTCCGGCAGTCGGCGTTCCCTTCGCCCAGAGTCGGTACTCCGTCGCTGTTGATAAACACCTCCGCCAGCGAGTGGGTATTTATCAACCGTAGATTTGCTGCTTTCGTATGGGTGACGTTGCGAACATACCAGTTGCCGGAGGCCTGATCCTTACAGCGTGCGCCGCTGCTGGCGTCATAGTTCACAGAGGTCTGGCAGGCATTGATGGTCATTGTAAAGCTGCTGCCGACGGGCATTTGTTGCAGATACTGGTAAAACGCGTCTGACAACATGCCGTGCATCCACTTCGCGCCGCCGCTGGTCACCGTCGCGCCATAAAATCCACTGGCGTCGGTGGTTTGCGGCAGGATAAGACTGGTGGTCATATTACACCCAGCGTACCAGTTGATGCAGCGCAAGCCAGTTAAAGGAGATGAAACTGGTGAATTTTCCAGCCACATATCAAACTTCCAGTTGGTATAAAGGCCGGTGTTGTAACCGTTATCAATGTAGCCGAGGCTTTGTTGATAGATGGTTCCTGAACCATTGTATTTTAAACCGGTCCAGCGGTTGGCACCGGTCAGGCGCGGATCCAGCGCCCCGCCAGGCGTGACGAAAAAGTTGTCGTCTGAGTTGTTTTCGACAAACACAAACTCGCGTGCCGGAGCATCCGCCCAGGTTGTTTTGCTCACTGCCGCTCTGAGCGCGGTTGCAGGCCAGATTAGCGCAAAGATTATCATCGCTATCAGTAGGTTAACTCTCATTCTCTTCTCCTGTCTGCGTCACCGCCGCCCACGATGAGAGGCCGCTGCAGACCACATCACCGACCCAGACGGCACCGCGCGCCTGGTTGAGTTCCAGTGCCACTTCGCAGGTTTTATTGCCACTGTAGCGAAAATCGATAGTGGGGTATTTCTTATCCACGTCCATGACAAACTCGCCGTTTTCATCGGTTCGGGTTCGGCCGATATGGTTGTTAATCCGTGCGTTAGCCAGCAGTGTGCCGTCTTCCGCACGGATACGACCGGAGACGGTAACCATCTGCTTCACCTCTGGCTCAATGACAGCGACATTGCCTGGATAGAGAGTCAGATGACTTTTGCGACCGCTGACGATATCGTAACTGTCGAGTGAGTTTTTGCTGTTCTGCAACTCCACCTCATATCTTCCATAGGGAGAGAGCGGGAGATAGTTACGCTTGCCGTTAAGCGGGAAAATCCGCCCGTTGATTTTGGCGCTGATCTGACCATCGTTCTCCAGGCCAGTGTCGAATATCACCCCAGCGTTGCCATCGGTCCGCCCGCTGGCAGCGATGTTTTTACCCTGCCAGCCGACGCTGCCGTTGGCGGTCAAATTGGTATTGATGTAGCCGTCCGCCGCGCTATTAACGTTCAGCGTTCCGCTGGCGTAACGAGCGTCGAACTGTGCATACGCCCCACCGCTGAGGGTTTTGTCATCACCGGTATCGCCGGAGATGGCTCGTGACAGATTGGCACCAACAGTGCGAATGGTCCCTTCATCAAACTGCTTGCGTGCTGACAGGTTTGCCATGGTGTAGCCGTTTTGATGAGTCATCCCTGCGCTAAACCAGTTGCCCAGTGGTAGCGAGAGATCGAGAGCGATATATTTCCCTGTATTGGCGCTGCTGTCGCCGTTGTTATAGCGCTGAATACCGGCCCGCAGGCCAAGCGAACCAAAGGTACCGCTGTAGACACTTTGATAGTAATCTGCCGTGTAATAATGGCTGTTGTAGCGGCAGTCATCATTGTAGCTGATGCTGAACGTACCCAGCTTCGACCACAGTGAGTTCAGGTTGAGTGTGCCGCCGATTGCACGGTTGTCGGCATCGCTACGTCGCAATTGATTGCCAATGCGGGTTTTTTCCTGGTTAACCCACAGAGAACTGAAGCCTCCAGGTAGAGTGGCGCTGATGCTGGCGATGTTGCTCCATGAGCTGTCACTGGCCAGCATGTTTTGCAGGTTAACGTTGATCGCCCCCCCAAGCGGCAGCGTCAGACGGGTTTCACCCACCGCCTGATTATCGTATCCATATCCCGTTGCCGCCCAGCTAAGCGTACTCAGTGAGCCGGAGGTTGAGGCACCTGCCAGCCAACTCTCTTTAGCTGGTCGCGTCTTTTTCCCGTTTTCCGACCAGCGATCCATATGAAAGCTACCGCCCCATATCTGCCACGCCAGTGGTGCACCGACGCCGCGCCCCCGGCTAAACAGCTTATTGACCCGCTGGGTGCGTTTGCTGATCACGCGACCGTTAACGATCACCTCAACTTCCACATCGTAAATACCGTACGGTAGACCCCGGGTATCCACTTCATGATTGCCCATGGTGAAGTTCTGAACGCTTAGTAGTCGCCCATCACGGGTGAGATGTACTTCGCCCGCCGCCGGTAAAAAGGCGATCACTGGCGTGGCTGACTGGCTGCTGTCGAAGATGGTGGAGCTGGCCTGGTTTCCCCAGGAAAGGCCGTAAATCTTCCCTGCTGAAATGGCGGTCATCGGCCCTAAGGACTGCAAGTTCCAGGTGTCGAGCATTCCACCGGCAAATCGGTGACCAGCAAAATCGCGTTCATACATCGCTTTATATAATTCACTGTCCTGTTGACCGCTACCAATCCCGTACAGTGAGCCGTCGAGCACCACGTGATGTTCGCGCAGCGCAGTAACGTTATTCAGCGACAGATAGCTGGATGTGTTGCTCCCGCCGTTACGCAACTGGTTGTTATAGACGCCGAAGTTATAGCTCAGATTACTGCTGAGGGTGTTAACACTGGACTGCCCGATGTCTTCGCTACGTGAGCGTAGTACGGTGCCCAGCGCTTCGCGCTTGACCACCAGCTGCAGCAGCAGTTGGCGCAAGCTGAGATCCAGCTGCGCGTTGTCAGTCAGGGGGATGGTAAGGGCCTCATTGAACGGGGCGTTGGCCAGAGCCATCAGCTGCTGTCGAGTTTGTTCGCTGACACTGGCGTTATCTTCACTCTCTTCCAGCTGTATTTTCCGGATGCGTAGCTGTCCATCATCCAGCCAGATAAAAGCGCTGCCGATTCGCTGATCGTCCTGGCGACCCTGGCTACCGGCGAGATGAATATAAAGCGGGACGCTCATGCCGTCCTGGAGCGCCTGACTGAAGGCCTGCGGAATAATCACCCCACCTATTTGCTGCGCACTTATGTCAGCAGCGCTGGCATCGGGCTGAACGAACAAAAAGACCATGCCGAAGGCAAACTGGGCTTTCAGTCCTGGGGAGAACCGTCGTAAAGGCATTGTCGTTATCCATCTGCACAGCTATCTATTTCACGGGAATGAACTTATCACCCTGCCAAAGTGCAACCCGTCCTTTGTTATCCGCCGTATCCACGCGGGTAAAACGACGCGACTTACCCGGCATCAGGTAGTAATTCTCTTTACACTCCTTACCATTGGCGGCTTTCAGGCAGGGGCCGTAGGCGAGGATCCGCAGCGTCGCATTTCCTGTATTCGTCAGGGAGCCGTTGGCGTACTGAAAGCGGTAGTTCGCCTGGCGGGGGGCGACGACCAGAATGGTGCCGATGCGGGCGGAAGCAGTGGCTACAGCGCTGCGGTTGGCATTATCGCGCTGCGCATCACTGAGGGCCTGATCGAACCAGACAATGCGGTAGTAGCGCTCTTTTTCATCTGCTGGTCCCTTATAGAAGAAGCGGATCACTTCGCTGGCTTGGGCGGGTAGCAGCAAGCTAGCGGGAGTGAGTAGCAACTCATCCGGCTTGTCCATTGCGATAACCTGCCCGTCGTCAAGCGGTGAAGAGAGCCGTTCGAGACGGATATTGATGAGGCGGCCACTGTCGGTACTGTTTTGGATCGTTTTGCTCAGCGTGCTGCTGTCACTGTTCATAAACGATGATATATCGCCGACATCCAGCGCCTGGGCCGGAGATATTCCGGAAAACAGCAGAGCGAGAGGCAGAAGGTGCTTTTTCATAACAATTCCGTCCAGGAATAAAGCAGGGGGGTACCCCTGCTGGTACATCAGAGAGATTAACTGGTCCAGGTAGCGTCGAACTGTACGCTAACGTCGCCGCTCCAGATGCCTTCCGGTAGAGTGCTGTAATCGGTTACTGCGGTGGTACCATTGGTGGTGCCGCTGATGATGGAGAAAGTGAAACCATCCTGTGCGGTGGTACGATTGCTGGCATTGTAACCGTTAGCCAGTGGGCTAAGGTTGCCGCCCAGTACGCCGTTGGCGGTATCGATCATCACGGTATCGCCAGTTTTTTCGACTGCCGCGCCGTTATAATCAACGCCCACATTCAGTGTGGAACCTGAGGTATCCAACTGGGTTAAGGTGTTGGTGATAAGACGTGAGGTCAGTTTAAAGGCGGTAGCCGTTGAGTCACCCTCGATAGCTACGTCAAATAGACCTTTCTGTGAGTTAAAACCTTTAATGCCTTCGGCATACTGGAACGCCAGGCTACCGAGTGGCGTCACAACCAGCTTACTGGTGGTGTCTTTTTTGGCTGTTGCTGACCAGGTCGCTACAGCCTGAGCTGTTACGTCAGCAGCCTGCGCCACACCCATGCCGGTAAACACCGTTACCAGAGCTATTGCCAGAACCTTTTTTTTCATTGCTTTTCTTCCCGAGTTGAATTGAGGACGTGATGTCCCTGTGAGTCATTTTTTAAAACTAACTTGCCTGGAGTTTACGGAACCAACTTATATATTTTTGAGTACAGCTTGGCCTCAGCATTACGCCGATGGGTATACACTGTCTTCACACTACAATTTTCAATTCTGGCAATCGATTTAGGCAGCATTCCCTGAGCCGTCATGCGGATAATTTCCATTTCCCGGTCAGTGATTTTATCTTTCTTAATATCTTTTCTCAGGAACCTGCCATTAATCACATAGGCCAGTTCTTTTCTAATATCACGACTCAGTCCAGCGTATACCACGCCCCTAATATTGCTGTTGTAATACCAATAATTTGCTAAGGCTTCTGACTTTCTGGCCGCAATCAATACGACCTGTTTCCCCTTTACCGCGGATAACCACTCATTATCACGGTTTATAAACTCAGTTAAAGAATCCGTATTGAGATTGATAAACACGAAATCTTTTCTGATTTTCTCCAGCGATAGATAAATTAATCTGTCGATATCCACAATCAGTTCAGATAGTCCTTTATAGAAGTAGGCGTCATGGGGAGACCAGATGTATTTATCAGAACGGTTTTGACATTCCATATGGTTTTTAACCTCATAGTCCCTGCTGTAATCATTTTGCCATGTCACTACTTTCCAAACCTGTAATTTTTACAGGTACATTCAGTTTCTTTAGTAAATCGGAAGTAAATAAGATACGTAGCACATATCAATATAGGTTAAACGAGATTAAGTTTTAATTATTTCGATTAGGTTTAAATTTATGTTTTTTTCCTGATGAGTGTCAATATGTGAACAGAAAAGGAATTCCATGGTTAAGTCAATATTTACAAAAAATGAAAATATTGCTTTTTTGATAAGAAGAAAAAGACATTCAGTTTCATAAGGTTATTGGCAATATAACGTTCAATTCTTACTTGCATTTTATATTAGCCAGGAACTTTGCCCTGAGGTGTTAGGAATAGTCTTAATGTGTTGTGTAATGGACTAGTAAAAAAACAAGTTTAAATGATAAGAAATAGAATATAAAACTATCATGAGTCATAATTAAAGATGATTTGCCAATCAGTAAGGTGTTTTAATGGATTAACATGCCGCACAAAATGGTTATGGGGGTTCATCCCAATAAGTGATGAAAAATTAAACAGGTGTAAGTACGTCATCTGTCCGGTAAGCCCCCTAAGAGCCAAATTAAGTGAAGTTAAACGAAGACTGCCAGTTGTCACAGGAACGATGGCCTCTTTGCCAGGGCACTGCATTCAGTCATCTGTGCGCGTTACTCTAACTGGCACTCGAACGTCGGCGATGGGGTTACCGGTGGATCAGGCCGTTCCTGTGGCGTAAACGTTTTTATGTCAGTACCAACAGATTTACCACATTTATCATCTTAACCGTTTGAGTGTAAATGCAGGCTGCGTCGCAAAGGGAGGAAACTGAGTGGCGTGTTCAGTCTAAAAGAGAGTTGATGCCAGCATACAGGGCGCACCTGGTCAACAAGTCAACATTAATATAATGGAATATTCGGAGAGAAACGTCAGGCAGTTGACTTTAAATGAACAGGAAGATACATCCCCAGGAAAATTAATGCTGGTGTAATAAATACACCAACATTAATCCGGTCTGATTATTAATCAGACAAATATCGTTAATTCGTCGAATTTTGAATCAACGTTTTTTCTTACGACCCTGAACGGCCTTAAAACGTGGATTAGATTTACAAATCACATATAGCCGTCCTTTTCGCTTCACAATCTGACAGTCTGGATGGCGTTCTTTTGCGGTACGCAGAGAGTTAAGGACTTTCATCATGCCCCCTTTTTCGTGCTAACAAAACGACCAAAACGTTGGGTGAATCGTGCAACATTTCCTTCTGATGCCACTGTTCTCAGCTTCCCTGTATAGAACGGGTGCGATTTAGAAGAGACATCAATTGTCACGTACGGATACGTTACGCCATCCAGCTCAATCTCACGGTCTGTTTTGATAGTCGAGCCGATTTTAAAGTACTCATCAACACTGGTGTCGTGGAACACCACAGTACGATACTCAGGATGGATATTGGGCTTCATCATTTTTACCTGTTATGTTATAACATAACCATAAAGATACATGCTCATCCGGATCATTTCAACACCCAATCCCTGTGACCATTTGTGGTATGTGGAATTTCGGCAACGGGGAAGTCTGGCATTGTTAGCAGCCATTGGCGACGCTCCCATAAACGCCTTGATGAGTGATGGTTTCGCTGAGAGTATGAATTTTTCGAGAATGGAGGCTATCTCCATTTTACTGGCCGATGATTTATCGCAGTTTGATTGATTGCCGGACAGCGTGTATTCCTCTCCCACGGATATAATAATTACTTACAAAAAAGGGAGAGGATGCATATTTTTTAATATCACTGAAGTGAACAGTTTATTGCCGTTATTAATAGAAATGGAGAAATAAATAGGCGTATTCTACAATTGCGACAAAAACAACGATATTAATCAGTTTATGACTGATTTGTTGTACTTTATTCTCTTTCATTGGTACTTCCTCGCTTTAAAAAAGAGTGCACTTCGTAAGTGCCCTTATATAAATAACGAGTTTGGTCAACCAATTTTTTGACATGTATCACAAATTTGAATAGATGTATTACATCGGCTATCTTTTATTGCCCCAACGTCATTGATATATGTCGCCTGAAGTCAGTCCGGGAATGAGTCTGATCTCAAAACTGGCCCAGCCCTGGCGTTGATTGGCGCTGAGGAGCATACCTCATCTCATCATAATGTCGTATCTTCTGGGGTGTTATACAAGATATCGTTGTTGGTAACCTGGGAAAGGAATTGAGTCTATTAAGCCGTCAACTATGCTGGATCCATACTGGATTACACAGCAGGCACGCCTTATGAGAGAACGTGCCGCAGTGACGGGTTAATTATCTGAAAGAATTTGCGAGGCTGTATCGGTTACTCATTGGTTTGATAGTTTTACACTCGGGAGAGTAATAGATATTTAATCCATTAACGGAAACCAGCCAGTTCCTTTCGATGCCTGAATTTGATCCCATAGTTTATCCGGAATGGTTAATTCAGGAACAAGTTGTGGATTAAGGGTTGTTTGAATTTCATGGCTTCTACCTGATTCAGCTAAAGTCACCCATTCTGGATTTATCACCAGCCCTTTACCGATCGCAACAAGTGGCAGGCCAGTGGAAATTGCTTCTTGAGCCTGAGACGGTGTGCGTATTTTACCTGCAGCGATTACCGGCACTCTGCCTGCAATATGATTTAAAATCAATTCAATAGTTCGGGGGCCATTTGGCGACTCAACAGGGTAGCTATCGTTAATACTGACCAGCGAGGTATGTATATACGAAATACCGGATGCAATGAGCCGATCAAGGAGTTTATAAGTATCCTCTATCCGCAGCCCCCCTGTTGCAGATTCTTCAGGAGATATTCTGTAACCGATGGCAAAGGGCTTTGTCGCATATTCATAGACTACATTTTTTACTTCCTGTAATACGGCCAGCGGGAATCGCATACGTCTTTCGAGATCTCCTCCCCATCGGTCATTACGCTGGTTAAATAGAGGGGAGAAGAAATTCTGTAGAAGGAATCCGTGCGCACCATGAAGTTCAACGCCATCAAAACCTGCTTTAATCGCCCTTTTTGTGACATCTCCGAATGCTCTAATGGTTTCCTGAATTTCGTTTTCAGTCATTTCCCTGCTTTGTACCACTCTCTTCATAAAGTCACCAGATTTTACGCTTGATGCGCTGGCACTAATAACATCGTTATTTGGCACAAGCTCCGGGATGGCTTTATTACCAGCGTGGAAAATCTGCAAAATAGCCGGAGCACCGCCACTTTTGGCTGCCGCTGCTAACTTTTCAAGGCTGTTAATGAAACGGTCGTCATACGCGGCAAATTCATGAGTAAACCCAATGCCGCTTGGCGTGACATAGGTACATCCTGTTATTACTAAACCAACATTTTGTGAGCGGCGTTTATAAAATTCGAGTTCTTGCTCAGAGATGGTTCCATCAGGATTCGCTGACCAGGTCGTCATAGGGGCCATAACGATACGATTACGTAGCTTTATTTTTTCTGTCAGCATAAAAGGAGAAAACAATGATGGGTGTTTATTTGTCATAACAGTACCTCAAATGTTTATCTGATTTTGATGCGTATGTTTTAACTGGTTAGTTGTTGCCAGCTTTGGAACCAAGATTTCTGGCTTTATTTATAATCCCTTCAAAGGGTTTCTAATAATCTTAATGATTGAGTTACTGCTTTTTTGTTTCTTTAATGAAATTTCTTTTTGAGTAATTTTATTATTGTTGTGTAGTCAATAAAGGATAAATGTCAGGGAGATAAGGAATCTCCCTGTAAGATTATTACAAATGTGTTTTATAAAAAGGAATTAATTTGTCGAGTGCCTGTTTCACAGGTTCTGGCTTATCATACAGGTCGTAATGTGAATAACCTTCAACCACGACCAGCTCTTTATGTTTTGAGGCAGTGCGGCCAATAATTTCGCAGCCGTCACGGTAGGCACCAAATGCGCCCACTCTATCGCCCACCACAACCATTATTGGTTGAGTTAACAGGACTTCTGCAAGATGAAATGCATCCCAACCCACGGCAACAGTCTGATGTGAGAATAGCGAACGATTTACCCCATTAGGTGCACAGCCTCGTGGCGAACGATAATATTCTGTGGCTTCAAAAAGGTCTATTTCTGTTAATCCCGCTTCAAGAGCTGCATCCGGAGAAGAGGGGAGTAAATCATCTACGCGAAGTTTTGCGCCGTTAGCTTCGTCTGTTCTTTGTTGCGCCATCGCTTCGAGTGCTCCGATAGGATTAAACGCTGTAAATCCCTCACGCATAAGACGCCCGTAGTTTGCACCCGTGACAGTACCAATAGCTTTAATTCGACGTTCTGTCATTGCGGCATTAATGGCATATCCACCTCCACCACAAATACCCAGTACACCAATACGCCCGGCATCAACGTAAGGTAAGGTGGTAAGGTAATCAACGACAATGCTGAAGTCTTTTACTCGCATTGTTGGATCTTCCAGATAACGCGGTTCTCCACCGCTGCTTCCCTGAAAACTGGCATCAAAAGCAATGACGATAAAGCCAGCTTTTGCCAGGGCGGCACCATACACACTACCCGATGTCTGTTCTTTGCAGCTTCCAATTGGATGGGCGCTGATAATGGCAGGATACTTTTTTTCACTATTAAAATCGTCAGGGAAATAGATATCAGCAGCTATATCCCAGTAAGTATGTTTTATCGAAACAGTTTTCATTTCAAGCTCCGGGGATTTGCCTAAACAGATTTAAATATCATTTCTATTATCCGCAACTGGCATTCGTGTTCATATCGAGAACGGCGTAATAGTATGACTTGTATTGGTTATCATCAATGGTCTAATATCTATCACAGTGTTAAGTTAAGGTTTACAATGATGAAAATAGAGCCTTCAATTTTGCCTTCTCTTGCCTGGTTTGCGCTTATTGTTCGTGCCGGCAGTTTTTCCAGAGCCGCTTCTGAAATGGGTATTACACGGGCCGCATTGTCCCAGAATTTAAAATCTCTTGAGGAACGTCTTAACACCAAGCTGATATACCGTACGACCCGCAATATGTCGCTTACTGAGGAAGGACAGCGTCTGTATGAAGTGCTGGTGTCGGCTTTGGGGCAAATTGATGATGCTTTGAAAGATGTTGGTGATACCCAACTTGAACCTACAGGCCTGTTGAGAATAAATTCCTCCCGTGTTGCAGCACGGATGCTTGTTGAGCCTCATATTGGCGAGTTTCTTACTCGTTACCCCAAAACAAAGATAGAACTCATTATGGATGACGGTTTATCTAACATTATTGCGGACGGCTGTGATGTGGGCATACGTCTTGAGCAAGGACTGGATGAGCATATGACTGCCGTTCCTGTTTCTCCGCTTATTAAACTGGTTACTGTGGCATCGCCAGATTATTTAAAAGAACACGGTATTCCTGAAACGCCTCAGGAACTGAGTAACCATAATTGCCTTCGGTTGCGGCATAAAAGTAGCGGTGCACTCTCTGCATGGGAGTTTTCTAATGTTGTGGGGGGTAATGAAGAGTTCGAAATAGAGGTTTCAGGTAAGTATATTTCTAATGATGACGAAAGCATGATACGAATGGCGCTGAATGGAACGGGTATCATTCAACATCTGGATTTTGCAATCGCTGAACATATCAATGCGGGCAAGTTACAGCCGATTCTTGAGGATTGGGCCGTTTCATTTCCTGGATTTTATATATATGTTTCATCACGGGTGAGAATGCCCTCTAAAGTTCGTGCTTTTATTGATTTTATGGTGGAGAAAAGAGTAAAAATAGAAAGTTAATGATGTGTGTCAGAATATCGGTAAGAAGAATGGCGCAATCGTGAGGATACGTTTATTCATAATAAATCTCCTGAAAGTTTAGAATTATTTTCGATACAGCCAGATTATCATTGTTACTAATAATGTGGTTAAAATAATAGCATCTATGCCCCCCTTCATGAGTGTCTGTGAAGAGGATGCTTCAACAAGGAAATCGCCAATGCTCAAAGAAAACTTCAACGAACTGCAAATCTTTCTTGTGGTGGCAAGAGAGCGAAGTTTTACCAAAGCAGCGGGCAAACTCGGCGTCTCTCAGTCTGCACTTAGCCATGCAATGAAGGCTCTGGAGGAAAGGCTCAATATCCGCCTCCTGACACGGACTACCCGCAGTGTGGCTCCCACAGAAGCGGGGGAGAGAATCATTGCCTGCCTTGAACCGCGTATTGACGAGCTTGAACAGGAACTGGAGTCACTTATTCAACAGAACGGCACGCCCTCCGGGAATATTCGGTTATCTGCCGGGGAACATGCCGCGCGAAGTCTGGTCTGGCCGAAGCTAAAACCTTTTCTCAGAGAGTATCCCGAAATCAATGTCGAACTGGTGGTGGATAACGGTTTTGTCGATATTGTTGAAGGCCGTTTTGATGCCGGGATACGACTGGGTGAAAATGTTGATAAAGATATGGTTGCAGTCAGGATTGGACCAGATATGCGGATGGCTGTGGTGGGAGCTCCGGCGTATTTTGCTGCAAACCCTGCGCCTGAAACGCCTCACGAGCTACAAAATCATCGCTGCATCAACATGCGTTTGCCAACTGCCGGTGGGCTTTACCACTGGGAGTTCGAGCGAGAAGGGAAACCGCTTCGCGTTAAGGTTGATGGGCAGCTGACGTGTAGTCCGTTGCCAGAAAGAATTGATGCCGCCTTATCAGGGTTTGGGATCGCTTGTGTCCCTGAAGACATGGTTCAGGAGTATATAAAGTCAGGCAAGCTTATTCAGGTGTTACAGGAGTGGTGTCCAACTTTTCCTGGGTATTATCTTTACTACCCCAGCCGCAAGCAGCATCCGCCAGCTTTTGCGCTGTTGATCGATGCGCTTCGCTACACCGAATAACGGGTCCTTTATCCTGGACCCGTTTGGGTATTAGCGGCCTACGCGTGCCTGATGTTCAGGCGAGTAACGTTCACCGACGATTTTAATTGTTTCCAGCGCCTCGGTTATCTGCTGCGTATCTTTCTGCGAAAGAACAATGTCAGCAGCGGCCAGGTTTTCTTCCAGCCGGTTCAGTTTAGTGGTGCCAGGGATGGGAACAATCCACGGCTTTTGTGCTAATAGCCATGCCAGTGCGATTTGTGCAGACGTTACCCCTTTCTCCGCAGCCAGTTCACCTAACAAGGTGACCAGTTTTTCATTGGCTTCAATGGCTTGTGTTGCGAAACGCGGTACGGTGCTGCGGTAATCATCTTTGCCGAAAGTGGTTCCCGGCTTAATCGCCCCTGTCAGGAAACCTTTACCTAGTGGGCTGAAGGGGACAAAACCAATTCCCAGTTCCTCCAGCAACGGCAGAATTTCCTGTTCAGGCTCACGCCACCACATGGAATATTCGCTTTGCAGGGCGGTGACAGGTTGTACCGCATGTGCACGACGAATGGTTTGTGCTCCTGCTTCAGACAGGCCGAAATGTTTGACCTTACCTTCTGCGATGAGGTCTTTCACCGTTCCTGCAACATCTTCAATAGGAACATCCGGATCAACACGGTGTTGATACAGCAGGTCAATAACATCTGTTTTCAGACGACGTAATGATCCTTCAACGGCTTCACGGATATGTTCCGGACGGCTGTTTAAAATCTGCTGCTTATTATCATCGCCGAAGGTAAAACCGAATTTAGTGGCAATTACCACGCGGTCACGAAACGGTTTTAAGGCTTCGCCGACCACTTCTTCATTCAGATACGGACCATACACTTCGGCGGTATCGAAGAAGGTGACACCACGTTCAACCGCAGCACGAATAAGTTCGATAGCCTGACGGGTATCGGTCGCCGGGCCGTAGCCGTGGCTTAAGCCCATGCAACCGAGCCCAAGGGCGGAGACTTCGAGTCCGGATTTACCCAGATAACGTTTTTGCATTGAATGAATACCTCTTTTATCGCGGCTTAAACATCAAGTTTGCGGCCAGTCAGCCATTCCACCATTGCGGGATCGCGGTGAGAGAAGAACGCGCTGGTTGCGGTATCCAGGGCGGTAATTTGCAGCATATCTTCAGGGCTGAGTTCAAAATCGAGAATGTTGATGTTCTCTTCCATGCGTTCTTTTCGCACTGATTTTGCCAGTGAAACAATGCCTCGTTGGTAGATCCAGCGCAGAACAACCTGGCCCACGCTTTTGCCATACTTCTCGCCAATTGCCGTGAGAACAGGATGCTGGAACAGACCATTTTTCCCTTCCGCAAACGGTGCCCAGGCTTCTGGCTGAATGCCACGACTTTGCATCCAGGGAACGGCCTGTAGCTGCTGATTGAAAGGGTTAACTTCAACCTGGTTTACCGCCGGAACGACGTTATTAAAGGCGATAAGGTCAGCCAGTCGGTCAGGATGGAAGTTACTGACGCCAATAGCGCGAATTTTACCGGCCTGTTGCAGCTCTTCCATGGCACGCCAGGCTCCGTGGACATCGCCATATGGCTGGTGAATCAAGTACAGGTCAACGTAATCAAGTTGCAGTCGATTCAGAGAGCGTTCGAACTGGGCTTTGGCCCCTTCGTAACTGGTATCCTGCAACCAGAGTTTCGTGGTGACAAAGAGTTCGTTACGGGCGATACCGCTTTGTTTCAGTGCGTTTCCGACCTGGATTTCATTTTGATAAGAGGCGGCGGTGTCAATCAGTCGATAACCGCTGTTAATAGCGTCAATGACCGCTCTTTCGCATTCGGCGGCATCGGTCATCTGAAATACACCAAAGCCCAACAGGGGCATTTCAATACCGTTGTTCAGTTTTACTTTTTGCATGGTGTTATCCTTCCGTTATCGTTCATGAGAAGCATAACGTAAAGGGAAAAGCTCGATTAGACGGCAGGATTTGTCAGGGGTTATGAACAAAATTCATAAATCTGTTTGAGGGTTGAGATTAGTCGTGCAAGTTCGATATCCCCGGAATTTACAGTCCGATGAATATAAATGAATGTCCATAAAAAATATATTGGTTTATCCTGGCGTATATACTCACTTCGACGTACTCCCAATAGCAGTTAATTAAAGACGGGTCATTATTATTCACTCTTAATAATGAATTATTCACTGCCCGCAGAGTAAGAAATATAACTTAAGTATCTATTTAATAACTTGCACAAAAAGCTAAATTTTTACCCATAAATAAAAATATAATCCCGCGCCCAACCACCTGATGAGTGGCTACAGACACTGGATATATTAGGTGGCGGTGTACTTTCTTACATAAAGGTATTTCCTTTTCTGCGGAAAAGGAAACCGGGAAATTCCCGGTTTTTCTGACAAGCAGACGCCATTATTTGTGTCTGCCTATGTTCGTTAATTCGTTCATCAGGAAATTATCTCAATGTCACGTTATAAAACAGGTCATAAACAACCACGATTTCGTTATTCAGTTCTGGCCCGCTGCGTGGCGTGGGCAAATATCTCTGTTCAGGTTCTTTTTCCACTCGCTGTCACCTTTACGCCAGTAATGGCAGCACGTGCGCAGCATACGGTTCAGCCACGTTTGAGCATGGAAAATACCACAGTAGCTGCTGATAATAATGTGGAGAAAAATGTCGCGTCGTTTGCCGCAAATGCCGGGACATTTTTAAGCAGTCAGCCAGATAGCGATGCGACACGTAACTTTATTACCGGAATGGCCACCGCTAAAGCTAACCAGGAAATTCAGGAGTGGCTCGGGAAATACGGTACTGCGCGCGTCAAACTGAATGTCGATAAAGATTTCTCGCTGAAGGATTCTTCGCTGGAAATGCTTTATCCGATTTATGATACACCGACAAATATGTTGTTCACTCAGGGGGCAATACATCGTACCGACGATCGTACTCAGTCAAATATTGGTTTTGGCTGGCGTCATTTTTCAGAAAATGACTGGATGGCGGGGGTGAATACTTTTATCGATCATGATTTATCCCGTAGTCATACCCGCATTGGTGTTGGTGCGGAATACTGGCGTGATTATTTGAAACTGAGCGCCAATGGTTATATCCGGGCTTCTGGCTGGAAAAAATCACCGGATGTTGAGGATTATCAGGAACGCCCGGCGAATGGCTGGGATATTCGTGCTGAGGGCTATTTACCTGCCTGGCCGCAGCTTGGCGCAAGCCTGATGTATGAGCAGTATTATGGTGATGAAGTCGGGCTGTTTGGTAAAGATAAACGCCAGAAAGACCCGCATGCTATTTCTGCCGAGGTAACCTATACACCAGTGCCTCTTCTGACACTGAGCGCCGGGCATAAGCAGGGCAAGAGTGGTGAGAATGACACTCGCTTTGGCCTGGAAGTTAATTATCGGATTGGCGAACCTCTGGAAAAACAACTCGATACAGACAGTATTCGCGAGCGTCGAATGCTGGCAGGCAGCCGCTATGACCTGGTTGAGCGTAATAACAATATCGTTCTTGAGTATCGCAAATCTGAAGTGATCCGTATTGCTCTGCCTGAGCGTATTGAAGGCAAGGGCGGCCAGACGGTTTCCCTGGGGCTTGTGGTCAGCAAAGCAACTCACGGTCTGAAAAATGTGCAATGGGAAGCGCCGTCTTTGCTGGCCGCAGGCGGAAAAATTACGGGGCAGGGCAATCAGTGGCAAGTGACGCTCCCGGCTTATCAGGCAGGCAAAGACAATTATTATGCGGTTTCAGCGATTGCCTACGATAACAAAGGCAATGCCTCGAAACGTGTGCAGACAGAAGTGGTTATTAGCGGAGCTGGTATGAGCGCCGATCGTACGGCGTTAACGCTTGACGGTCAGAGCCGTATTCAAATGCTTGCTAACGGTAATGAGCAAAAGCCGCTGGTGCTGTCTCTGCGCGACGCCGAGGGTCAGCCAGTCACGGGCATGAAAGATCAGATCAAGACTGAACTAACTTTCAAACCGGCTGGAAATATTGTGACTCGTTCTCTGAAGGCCACTAAATCACAGGCAAAGCCAACACTGGGTGAGTTCACCGAAACTGAAGCAGGGGTGTATCAGTCTGTCTTTACTACCGGAACGCAGTCAGGTGAGGCAACGATTACTGTTAGCGTTGATGGCATGAGCAAAACCGTCACTGCAGAACTGCGGGCCACGATGATGGATGTGGCAAACTCCACCCTGAGCGCTAACGAGCCGTCAGGTGACGTGGTTGCTGATGGTCAGCAAGCCTACACGCTGACGCTGACTGCGGTGGACTCCGAGGGTAATCCGGTGACGGGAGAAGCCAGCCGCCTGCGACTTGTTCCGCAAGACACTAATGGTGTTACCGTTGGTGCCATTTCGGAAATAAAACCAGGGGTTTACAGCGCCACGGTTTCTTCGACCCGTGCCGGAAACGTTGTTGTGCGTGCCTTCAGCGAGCAGTATCAGCTGGGCACATTACAACAAACGCTGAAGTTTGTTGCCGGGCCGCTTGATGCAGCACATTCGTCCATCACCCTGAATCCTGATAAACCGGTGGTCGGCGGTACAGTTACGGCAATCTGGACGGCAAAAGATGCCAATGACAACCCTGTAACAGGCCTCAATCCGGATGCACCGTCATTAGCGGGTGCCGCTGCTGTAGGTTCTACGGCATCGGGCTGGACAAATAATGGTGATGGGACGTGGACTGCGCAAATTACTCTCGGCTCTACGGCGGGTGAATTAGAAGTTATGCCGAAGCTAAATGGACAGGATGCGGCAGCAAACGCGGCAAAAGTAACCGTGGTGGCTGATGCGTTATCTTCAAACCAGTCGAAAGTCTCTGTCGCAGAAGATCACGTAAAAGCCGGTGAAAGCACAACCGTAACGCTTATTGCAAAAGATGCACATGGCAACGCTATCAGTGGTCTTTCCCTGTCGGCAAGCCTGACGGGTGCTGCGTCTGAAGGGGCGACCGTTTCCAGTTGGACCGAAAAAGGTAACGGTTCCTATGTTGCTACGTTGACTACAGGCAGAAAGACGGGCGAGCTTCGCGTCATGCCTCTCTTCAACGGCCAGCCAGCAGCCACCGAAGCCGCGCAGTTGACGGTCATCGCTGGAGAGATGTCATCAGCGAATTCTACGCTTGTTGCGGACAATAAGACTCCAACGGTTAAAACGACGACGGAACTCACCTTCACCGTGAAGGATGCGTACGGGAACCCGGTCACCGGGCTGAAGCCAGATGCACCAGTGTTTAGCGGTGCCGCCAGCACGGGGAGTGAGCGTCCTTCAGCAGGAAACTGGACAGAGAAAGGTAATGGGGTCTACGTGGCGACCTTAACGCTGGGATCTGCCGCGGGTCAGTTGTCTGTGATGCCGCGAGTGAACGGCCAAAATGCCGTTGCTCAGCCACTGGTGCTGAATGTTGCAGGCGACGCTTCCCGGGCAGTGATCAGTGATATGGCGGTGAAGGTGAATAACCAACTGGCAAATGGACAGTCTGCTAACCAGGTAACCCTGACCGTCGTGGACAGCTATGGTAACCCGTTGCAGGGGCAAGAAGTTACGCTGACTTTACCGCAGGGTGTGACTAGCAAGACGGGGAATACAGTAACAACCAATGCGGCAGGTAAAGCGGATATTGAGCTTATGTCAACGGTTGCGGGAGAACACAATATTTCCGCTTCGGTGAATGGTGCTCAGAAGACGGTCACGGTGAAATTTAACGCGGATGCCAGCACCGGTCAGGCAAACCTGCAGGTAGACACCGCCGTTCAAAAAGTGGCAAACGGCAAAGATGCCTTTACGCTGACGGCGACCGTTGAGGATAAAAATGGTAACCCTGTTCCAGGGAGCCTGGTGACCTTTAATCTGCCCCGGGGTGTCAAGCCGCTTACAGGCGATAATGTCTGGGTGAAAGCCAACGATGAGGGGAAAGCAGAGTTGCAGGTGGTTTCAGTGACTGCCGGAACGTATGAGATCACGGCATCGGCAGGAAATGACCAGCCTTCGGATGCGCAGACTATAACGTTTGTGGCCGATAAGGCGACCGCAACCGTCTCCGGTATTGAGGTGATTGGCAACTATGCACTGGCGGATGGCAAAGCCAAACAGACGTATAAAGTTACGGTGACTGATGCCAATAACAACCTGTTGAAAGATAGCGAGGTGACGCTGACTGCTAGCCCGGCAAATTTAGCTCTGGATCCCGATGGGACGGCGAAAACTAATGAGCAAGGGCAGGCTATTTTCACCGCCACGACCACTGTCGCAGCGAAATATACACTCACGGCGAAAGTGGAACAGGCCAACGGTCAGGAATCGACGAAAACTGCTGAATCTAAATTCGTCGCGGATGATAAAAACGCGGTGCTCGCCGCATCATCTGATGTGACTTCTCTGGTGGCGGATGGGGTACAGACCGCAACAATGACGGTTACCCTGTTCTCGGCAAATAACCCTGTTGGGGGGAATGTGTGGGTCGACATTGAGGCTCCGGAAGGAGTGACGGAGAAGGATTATCAATTCCTGCCGTCGAAAAATGACCATTTCGTGAGCGGAAAAATCACGCGTAAATTTAGTACCAGCAAGCCTGGTGTCTATACGTTCACATTTAACGCCCTGACGTATGGCGGGTACGAAATGAAGCCAGTGACGGTGACCATTACCGCGGTGGATGCCGATACGGCAAAGGACGAGGAGGCGATGAAATAATTTTAAGAATATGAAAGTAGCATTCTAATAAACATTAATGGCGTTGACATATTCAACGCCATTATTTATTGAATTTCCTGACAGTAGTCTCGTTATATATTCATTTAGATATAGCGACAACTAAACCGGACGAACGGGGATAAAAATTTCGCAAACAACATCATTGCTATCCTTTTCTACGAAATCTTCATTGTAATAAAACCGCTCAATATCACTGCCGTTCACTCTGGCTAACCCCCTGGCGGGTAATTCCATCAGATAGAGGTTTCGCGCCCATTCAGGGTAGTGCTCCCACTCACCTTCATAGCGGAAAGAGGCATACAGTCCTCGGTTAATTGTCCACTCTTTCGACATCTCTGAATCGGTTTGTTTGCATACCGTACCGGCAAAAGTTTCAACTGTGAGCAAATCGACCGATTTTGTTGACGGTTCGAATGTGGAGACGAAATAGATATCCGTCTTAAAACTCTTCATACATCTGGCTAAATGATGACGTCGCAGTTTGACTTCTTCATCCGGTGATTTATTCGACACTTCAATGTCATATTTAAATGAATTGCCAAAAATAGGTGTCTCAGGAAAGTTGACTAATTTACACTCCGTCTTTTGCTGTTGACGTATTAAAAAAGAAGGGAAGATATTTGCGAGATCCCAATAATCACGGTGGCGGTATTCACGGGGAGAGCAGCCGAATAACTTTTTAAATTCGCGGCTGAATGACTGCTGTGAGTCAAAATGCAAAGAGAGTGCAATATCAAGCATAGATTTCGCGGTGAGCCGGACAAGAATGGCGGCGCGACAAAGCCTTCGTTTGCGAATGTATTCTCCCAAAGGCACATGCATGAAATTTCGGAACAGAAGCTGGATGTTGCGTCTGCTGTAGCCAGATTTCTGTGCGATATCTTCGATTGAAATAGGGTGCTCGAGATTGCACTCAATCCACTCCAGGAGCTGCTGTAGAATCTTCTGCCTGATCATCACATTCTCCGTTAATTCTTTGTCATATCGCACATTTTCGTTATGTCCTGGGCCCTAAGTGTATCAAAAACAGCAAGTCCCAAGGCAAAAGCACTGATAGCGTCTGCTTCATTGCCCCAAAAATAGAGAGGTTTCAGTCCTACATTATTAATGAATTTTTTGCATAAGTGATATCAAAATCCACATACTAATTTGAGGTTACGTTTTAACGTAGACTCATTGTTCATACCTAATGGAGGGACTGACAGTGGAATTTTCCGTATTAAGTAACAATCTGAAAATGCCGATGATGGGATTTGGTGTTTTTCAGGTTACCGATAAAAACGTGTGCAAACAATCAGTGTTGAATGCTATCCGCACGGGTTATCGACTCATCGACACTGCGGCGGTATACGGTAATGAAGATGCCGTCGGTGAAGCCGTTCGTGAAGCCATATCTGAAGGTTTATGTACCCGAGAAGAGTTATTTATAACGTCTAAATTGTGGGTGCAGGATATGTTGAATCAGGATACGGCAAAAGCAGGTATTGAAGCGTCATTAAAAAAATCGGGACTAGAATACTTCGACCTCTATTTATTGCACCAGGCTATGCGCGATTATTTCAGTGCGTGGCGTGCACTCGAAGATGCCTATGAAGAGGGCAAATTAAAAGCAATTGGGGTTTCCAATTTCTACCCTCATGTTCTGGCGAACTTTTGTGAAACGGTAAGAGTTAAACCGATGGTCAACCAGGTCGAGTTGCATCCCTATTTTGCCCAACCAGAGGCGCTGGCAACCATGAAGTATTATAACGTGCAGCCTGAAGCATGGGCTCCGTTAGGTGGTGGACGACATAAACCCTTTGAAAATAATCTGCTTCAGAGTATTGCAGATGCCCATCAAAAATCGATTTCTCAGGTCATTCTGCGTTGGAATATTCAACGGGGAGTGGTCGTTATTCCGAAATCGACACATCAACAGCGTATCGAAGAAAATTTTGCTATTTGGGATTTCTCACTGACAGAGAAAGAAATGGCACAAATTAGCTCGCTTGATTTGGGTTATGTTGGCGAATCGGTAAAACATTTTAATCCTGAATTTGTTCGTGGTTGTCTTGCTGTAAAAATACATGATTGATATTAATCATGTATTTTACCTGAGACGACAAGAATCTTTTAACAGAGGAGTGATATTGATCTTCACTCTGTCATATCTCCGGTAATATGGCGTCAGGCTTCATCATCAGAAAGGGGGCCTGACGCCTGAAAAAGTGAACAACAGACAGTGTTCGGATTATCAATATTCAGTTTTTAACGTTGAACTGGATTCATTACTGCGTTGTTTAAGAATTTCCCGCGCCGAATCTGCCATTATCATGACAGCACCTGCCAGCATCAGAGTATCTTTCAATACCAAGCGACCAGCACCGGATAAATAAGGGAAACCATGATGAGCATCACCCAATGCGGGTACCCATGCCTCCGGGGTGGTGATTAAAAATGAGAGTGTTACCAACGGTGTGGTAAATGCCATCAGCCCTCCCAATAAACCTAACCAGCGATTGACAGGATTAGCCAAAACCAGCAGAGCAATAATCACCTCCACGACGCCAAGACCGTTGGAAAAACCATAGGTATTATTGGCCGATTGCCATGCCCTTGCTTCTGGTTTGTATTCGCCTTCGTGAGTCAGATACTGTTTATAGTCTTCCGGGTGTTCATAAAAGAACGACATTAGTGGACTGTTTGCGACGAATGGTGTAATGCTGTCTGCCTCGTAAGGGACAAACTTTAATAACCCAATCCACATAAAAACAATCGCAATACTCAGACGAATCAATGTCAGGCCAATTTTATCTCCCCGACTTAACAGATGCAGGTATTTTTCCATTGAGAACATCCTTATTTATACAATACTGCTGTTGCGGTTGAATTATTATCAATTCGCATCGATGTGACTTTCCAGGATGAAGCATTATATTTTCTGGCTATATCAGCAATGGCATCCTCCAGAACTGTCGGTGATGCTGATACTGACGAGACGCTGATATGTTTCAGAATTATTTTATCATCTGCATTGGTGGAAAATGCCATAACGCCAGATAATAGTGTTGCAAATAAAACAGATTTTTTAAACATATAAAATACCATCAATGAAGTGATTAAGAAGTTATAGAGTAACAGAGAATTAATAAGATTCTTTTCTCTGAGACGCCAGAATATTTGTTCTGGCGTCTGATTTTGAGTTTATTTGACTAATGAAAATAGATCATTGAGTGATTCGCTCATCGACGGATGAGTAAATATCTGATCGCGTAATATGCTATAAGGCAGCCCGGCATCCATCACCATTTTCACTATATTAATCATCTCGTGGGAGTCAACACACAGCAGTGATGCCCCTAATATACGTTGGGTTTTATTATCAACAATCGCTTTTAATACCCCACGGGTATCGTTCATCACTCTGGCGCGCGGAATTGCAGCTACAGGCAATGTCACCACCTGAATATCAGCACCACTCTCTCTGGCTTGTTCTTCTGTCATACCAACCCTGGACAGGGGCGGTGTCATAAATACGGAATAAGGCACATTTTTCCGATCATCAGTACTACGTTTGCCTTCACCCAGTAACTCATCACGTACAATGCGGTAATCATCCAGTGAAATATAAGTAAATTGCAGCCCGCCGGTAACATCTCCCATCGCCCAAATATTGTCTGCGGTGGTATGTAATCGCTTGTCAACGACAATTGCCCCGCGCTCGTTTACTGCGATACCGGCATTTTCTGGATGTAACGAAGCGGTAGCCGGTTGACGACCGGAAGCTATTAACAGTGCATCCACCGCCAGTTGGGCGTGCTCGCTATGCACTTGCACTTGATTTTCATGGTGACTGATTCGCTCCACATGGGCATTGAGGATAATATCGACGCCCTGATCGCGTAAAATCGTCGCGATATTATCAGCAATATCCCGATCTTCCCGAGGCAAAAACAGCGAAGCTGCTTCTAAAATGGTTACCTTGCTGCCAAAATTAGCGAACATAGAGGCGAACTCAACGCCAATATATCCGCCGCCTAAAATACCTAAATGCCCAGGCAATTCTTTTAGATTAAGTAATCCGGTGCTGTCATATACTCCTGGCGTGGTGGTAATTCCAGGAATTGGCGGAACCACGGTTTGTGCACCGGTATTAATAAAAATTTTCTCGCCATGAATTTCCAGATTTCCCTCAGGCCGATGAACACGCAGGCTATGATTATTGATAAACTCCGCCTGGCCGTCGATCACGTCGATATTGGGCATATCCGCAAGATTATGAAAATTCTTATTACGTAAAAAATTAACCACTTCATTTTTACGCTGTATGGCACGGACAAAATCTGTGTGCTGCTGTGCGTCATGAACCAATGTTTTGGTTGGGATACAGCCGATATTAATACAGGTCCCGCCATACATTGCATTTGATTGTTCGATGAGAGCCACACGCCAACCTGCTTTTGCCAGCGTGACGGCTAATGTTTTTCCAGCCTTGCCAAAACCAATAATAACTGCCTGATATTTATTCATGATGATTTCCTGTCGAAACGCGTTCATTTGACATCATGACTATAGACGCAAAAGAGCAAATAACATTTCTTCACAACGCTTGATATTTTGTCTTATCGTCTGGTATTTTCTTTTTCTTAATCAGAATCACAAAACAAAAATCATGATTAACTATTTGATGGTATTAGATTAATTATTGACTAAGATTGTTGGTGTTTGTAATTAAAAAACTACTCAGGAGTCTGATATGGATGCTCTTAGCCGTTTGTTGATGCTTAACGCTCCACAAGGAACGATCGATAAGAATTGCGTGTTAGGAAGTGACTGGCAACTTCCACATGGTGCCGGGGAATTGTCGGTTATTCGTTGGCATGCGTTAACGCAAGGAGCGGCGAAGCTGGAAATGCCGACGGGAGAGATTTTTACATTACGCCCGGGAAATGTGGTCCTGCTACCACAAAATTCAGCTCATCGCCTGAGTCATGTCGATAATGAATCGACCTGTATTGTCTGTGGCACTCTTCGGCTGCAACATTCGGCGCGTTATTTTTTAACGTCTTTGCCGGAAACGCTGTTTGTAGCACCAGTGAACCATAGCGTGGAATATAACTGGCTGAGGGAGGCGATCCCGTTTTTACAACAGGAATCCAGATCGGCAATGCCGGGAGTGGATGCTCTGTGTAGCCAGATCTGCGCTACATTCTTTACCCTCGCGGTGCGTGAGTGGATTGCACAGGTTAATACAGAGAAAAACATTCTCAGTTTGCTTCTGCATCCACGTCTTGGTGCGGTAATACAGCAAATGCTGGAAATGCCAGGACACGCCTGGACCGTCGAATCGCTGGCCAGCATCGCCCACATGTCCCGGGCAAGTTTTGCCCAGCTTTTCCGTGATGTTTCCGGAACCACGCCGCTAGCTGTATTAACAAAGTTGCGTCTACAAATAGCGGCCCAGATGTTTTCCCGGGAAATGCTCCCTGTTGTGGTGATCGCTGAGTCAGTAGGCTATGCCAGTGAATCATCTTTTCACAAGGCGTTTGTCCGCGAGTTTGGTTGTACTCCGGGAGAATATCGGGAAAGGGTCAGACAGCTTGCACCCTGAATAAAACCGCCAGAAATCAGGGCAAAGATAATCCGCATTCCGGGAGTTGTGAGCCTTTCAACTATTTCTATTTCCAACGGTGGTTTGGGCTTTATATATTTTTTTCTGATGGACTCTAGCTCAGTTTTTAAATAAAAATGCAAACTAAATTGCTTCAATTAAATAAAATGCCGACTATTACTTGATACGTGATTATTGTCGGTGATTTTTTTGTACACCATCAGTGTATATCTCAATAACCCCTGAATAAGTAGCTCTGAATAGGTATAAGGGATGTAGCCATTTTTAAATGGATTTCTTATGCCAAAAATGAACGTCGATTTCCCCATAAAATGTGAGCGATGCCGAAAGAAATAAAATTAGTTATTGCATTTGAAGTTTGGATGAAAGATTATCATTTGTCATACAAATGAGGGGTGGTATGTTGCTAGCCAATTAAAAAAGAACGCCATATTTATTGATGATTGATCCCCCGGAAGGGGGGAACCATCGGGCATAAATGGGCATGAAGTAATGGAGTATTAGTTGTGAATGTCAATTTCTTTGTCACCTGTATTGGTGACGCCCTGAAATCAAGAATGGCACGAGACTCCGTGCTGCTACTGGAAAAACTCGGCTGTCGCGTAAATTTCCCGGAGAAACAGGGATGCTGCGGTCAGCCTGCGATCAATAGTGGTTATATCAAAGAAGCGATTCCAGGGATGAAAAATCTGATCGCCGCACTGGAGGATAACGACGATCCCATTATTTCACCGGCTGGCTCCTGTACCTATGCCGTAAAAAGTTACCCAACGTATCTGGCGGATGAGCCTGAATGGGCATCACGAGCCGAAAAGGTTGCCGCGCGTATGCAGGATCTCACCTCTTTTATTGTTAATACATTAGGGGTAGTCGATGTAGGTGCCAGTTTGCAAGGGAGAGCGGTGTATCACCCATCTTGTAGCCTGGCCCGTAAGCTGGGGGTGAAGGACGAGCCACTTATGCTGCTGAAAAATGTGCGTGGACTGGAGCTGTTGACCTTTGCTGAACAGGATACCTGCTGCGGATTTGGCGGCACGTTCTCGGTCAAAATGGCCGAAATATCCGGCGAGATGGTGAAAGAAAAGGTTGCGCACCTGATGGAAGTCCGCCCTGAGTATTTAATTGGTGCTGACGTGAGTTGCCTGCTGAACATCAGTGGGCGATTACAACGGGAAGGGCAGAAAGTCAAAGTAATGCATATTGCTGAAGTGCTGATGAGCCGCTGAGGATATAAAGATGTCGATCAAAACCAGTAATACAGATTTTAAGACACGCATCCGTCAGCAAATTGAAGATCCTATCATGCGCAAAGCGGTGGCAAACGCGCAGCAGCGTATCGGGGCAAATCGGCAAAAAATGGTCGATGAATTGGGGCACTGGGAGGAGTGGCGCGATCGGGCCGCCCAGATACGTGATCATGTTCTGAGTAATCTCGACGCTTATCTGTACCAGCTCTCAGAAAAAGTGACGCAAAACGGCGGTCACGTCTATTTTGCAAAAACCAAAGAAGACGCTACCCGCTACATTTTACAGGTTGCCCAACGCAAAAATGCCCGGAAGGTGGTGAAATCTAAATCGATGGTGACCGAAGAGATTGGTGTCAATCATGTGTTGCAGGATGCTGGGATTCAGGTGATTGAAACCGATCTGGGTGAATACATTCTCCAGCTGGATCAAGATCCGCCCTCTCATGTTGTGGTCCCGGCAATTCATAAAGATCGCCATCAGATCCGTCGAGTGCTACACGAACGTCTGGGCTATGAGGGGCCGGAAACGCCTGAAGCAATGACCTTATTCATTCGGCAAAAAATCCGCGAAGATTTCCTCAGTGCTGAAATAGGTATTACCGGCTGTAATTTCGCGGTGGCAGAGACCGGTTCGGTATGCCTGGTGACCAATGAAGGTAATGCGCGAATGTGTACCACGCTGCCTAAAACGCATATTGCAGTGATGGGAATGGAGCGTATTGCTCCCACGTTTGCCGAGGTAGATGTATTGATCACCATGCTGGCGCGCAGTGCCGTTGGTGCACGTTTGACGGGATACAACACCTGGCTGACAGGACCGCGCGAAGCGGGGCACTTTGATGGTCCTGAAGAGTTTCATCTGGTTATTGTCGATAACGGGCGTTCTGAGGTGCTGGCCTCTGAATTTCGGGATGTGCTGCGCTGTATTCGCTGCGGGGCTTGTATGAATACTTGTCCGGCATATCGTCATATTGGCGGTCATGGATATGGCTCTATTTATCCAGGGCCAATTGGTGCGGTGATTTCCCCGTTACTTGGCGGCTATAAAGATTTTAAAGATTTACCCTACGCCTGCTCTTTATGCACAGCTTGTGACAGCGTGTGTCCGGTGCGTATTCCGCTGTCAAAACTGATTTTGCGTCATCGTCGGGTGATGGCTGAAAAAGGGATCACCGCAAAAGCAGAGCAACGGGCGATAAAAATGTTCGCTTATGCCAATAGTCATCCAGGATTGTGGAAAGTCGGGATGATGGCTGGCGCTCATGCGGCAAGCTGGTTTATCAATGGCGGCAAAACACCACTCAAATTTGGCGCGATTAGCGACTGGATGGAAGCACGCGATCTTCCTGAAGCTGACGGAGAGAGTTTCCGTAGTTGGTTTAAGAAACATCAGGCGCAGGAGAAAAAGAATGGATAATCGGAGCGAATTTTTGAATAACGTTGCTCAGGCACTGGGTCGCCCGCTGCGACTTGAACCGCAAGCAGAAGATGCGCCGCTTAACAACTATGCTAACGAGCGGCTTACCCAACTTACCCAACAGCAGCGTTGTGACGCGTTTATTCAGTTTGCCAGCGATGTTATGTTGACGCGCTGTGAACTGACCAGCGAGGCGAAGGCGGCAGAAGCTGCAATACGTCTGTGTAAAGAGCTGGGAGATCAGTCGGTCGTGATTAGCGGTGACACGAGGCTGGAGGAATTGGGGATTAGCGAACGTTTGCAGCAGGAATGCAATGTCGTTGTTTGGGATCCGGCGAAAGGTGCCGAGAATATCTCACAGGCAGAGCAGGCTAAAGTGGGTGTCGTGTATGCTGAATATGGTTTAACCGAATCGGGAGGCGTGGTTCTTTTTTCCGCCGCCGAGCGCGGGCGTTCATTGAGCCTGCTCCCGGAATCTTCTCTTTTTATCCTGCGTAAAAGCACAATCCTGCCGCGTGTAGCGCAACTCGCAGAAAAATTGCATCAGAAAGCGCAGGCCGGTGAACGAATGCCGTCCTGCATTAACATCATTAGCGGCCCTAGTTCAACGGCGGATATTGAGCTTATCAAAGTCGTCGGGGTTCATGGCCCGGTGAAAGCGGTGTATCTGATTATTGAGGATTGCTGAGAGAGATATGAAGTCTGGACATAAACCTGAAGGCAGCATACGAGGTTGTGAATAGCGTTAAGGACAACCTGACTTAACCCCGTTCCGTCATGGTTATGCTGCTCTTCTGTAAATATCCTGGCATTAGTAATGCCAGGATATTTACAGTGAAAAAGACAGGCATCCATTCCTGAAAACGGGTTCCCTTCCCGGTCATTGTCACTTCAGCTTTATACAGGCACTCTCTGTCAGAATGCTGTTTATTACTGCCCAGAGTTTTGTTGGTATTCATCTACCATTTTTTTGACAAGGCAAAACATTACAGAAATTACAATGCTTAGAAAAAATCCCAGAGCCAGGCAAATGGCAGCAGGGTATTTATTTTTTATTTCTGGTGAGCTTATAGTTACACAGCCATCACCGTTCGGATACAATGACCAGTTCCTGGTCAGGTATATCATTTTTGTATAAAGCTCACTGTTAATTGCTGAAGGCGTTTGTATCTCATCGAGAACTTGCCTGCCATTATGATATTCTGACGCATACCATTTGATAATAGACGCCTGCACGCGAGATATTTCCGCTTCAGCAGTTGGTAAATCTCTCTTATCTCCTGACCATTCCAGCTTTATTTCTCTGTTCTTGACATCTGGGCTGGTGTGAAAAAATGTAGTAATTCGCTGAATAACATCTTCAGTCATTGTGGTCTGACAGGCAAAGTTATTATTGCTATCACAGATAACAAGTATGCCTGGTGTTGTCTGGTTTATTTTTAGGCTGTAACTCACTTTTATATTATCTTTATTGATATACAGAAATAAAAGCACCATTGCCATACAGATAGCTATAATAAAAAGGATAACACGAATCTTTTTCTTCAGATAAAATAAAATCTCAATCAGAGCGATATCCTGTTTGATTTGTTCATTCATAATATATCCAGAAAATGAAATCTGTCGCAGATAAGATTGTATTAATAGTCTGTATCAGGGATGTTCAGGGTAAATATCAGCAAAAAGCCAGCATCATGAATACTGGATATGAAGCATGAGAGTTACCCCTATGTTCTATATAACGATTCGGTCCCCATACCTGGAACGGTAACTCTCAATCTGATAGGTTCCTGATTTAGTTCAAATCACGACTCATTTTTTTCGCTCTTACTGGCATCCCATTTGCCACAAAATATCTTGCCGTGCTCCTCGGCAACGCTTCTTGCCCGCGAATCATATCCGCTATTTTCTCGCCAATCATAATCGTCGTGGCGTTCAAATTGCCGGTGATAATTTGCGGCATAATTGACGCATCCACCACGCGCAGGCCTTCCAGCCCGTGTACGCGGCCTTCGGCGTCAACCACTGCCATCTCGTCATAACCCATTTTGCAGGTACCGCACGGATGAAACGCGGTTTCGGCGTGGTTACGCACGAACTCATCGAGCTGCTCATCCGTCTGGTATTCGACACCAGGGCTGATTTCGCGGCCACGGTATTGATCCAGCGCGGGTTGATGCATGATCTCGCGGGTGATGCGAATTGCGTCGCGGAACTCCTGCCAGTCCTGCTCGTGCGACATGTAGTTAAACAGAATCGCTGGATGCTGGTGCGGGTCGCGGGATTTAATCCGCACATGCCCACGGCTTGGCGAGCGCATCGATCCGACGTGGCACTGGAAGCCGTGCTCTTTCACTGCGTTCGAGCCGTTATAGTTAATCGCCACTGGCAGGAAATGGTACTGAATATTCGGCCACGCAAATTCCTCACGGCTGCGAATAAATCCGCCTGCTTCAAAGTGGTTGCTGGCACCAACGCCGGTGCCGCCAAACAGCCACTCCGCACCGATTTTCGGCTGATTCCACCACTGCAGGGCAGGGTAGAGGGAAACCGGTTCTTTGCACTCATATTGCAGATACATCTCCAGGTGATCCTGAAGATTTTCGCCGACGCCGGGTAAATCATGCACCAGCGGAATATCAAACTCCGCCAGCAGTTCAGCGCTACCCACGCCGGAACGTTGCAGGATCTGCGGTGAGGCAATCGCGCCTGCACATAACAGCACCTCTTTATTCGCCGCCGCGCGGGTCGGAATGGTGCTGTCGCCTTCCAGCCACTCGACGCCCACCGCGCGTTTGCCGTCAAAAATGATGTGATCGGTCATGGCGTGAGTACGAATGGTCAGGTTAGGGCGCGATTTGGCCTGATCGAGATAGCCACGCGCGGTGCTGGCGCGACGGCCATGCGGCGTGACGGTGCGATCCATCGGGCCAAAACCTTCCTGCTGATAGCCGTTGAGATCGTCCGTGCGCGGGTAGCCCGCCTGCACGCCCGCTTCAATCATCGCCTCAAACAGCGGATTGACGCCGGGTTTGGAGGTGGTGACGCTCACCGGGCCGTCGCCGCCGTGGTAGTCGTTTTCACCAATATCGCGCGTCTCGGCCTTCCGATAGTAGGGCAGGCAATCGAGGTAGCTCCAGTGTTCCAGGCCGGGTTCTTTCGCCCAGTTATCGAGATCCAGCGCATTGCCACGGATGTAACACATGCCGTTGATCAGCGACGATCCACCCAGACCTTTACCGCGTCCGCACTCCATGCGGCGGTTATTCATAAACGGTTCAGGTTCCGTTTCATAGGCCCAGTTGTAGCGTTTACCCTGTAGCGGGAACGCCAGCGCTGCGGGCATCTGGGTGCGGAAGTCAAAGCGATAGTCCGGGCCGCCCGCTTCAAGCAGCAGCACGGAGGTATTCGGATCTTCAGTCAGACGGGTAGCGAGAACGTTGCCGGCTGAGCCGGCACCAATAATGATGTAGTCAAATTGCAAATAAACCTCCTGGTTAGAATATGGACTGGAATTTAGCCATCTCAACCTGGATGGACTTCACCTGGGTGTAACTCTGGAGCGTCATCACGCCGTTCTCGCGACCAATGCCGGAGTGTTTGTAGCCGCCAACGGGCATCTCTGCCGGGGATTCGCCCCAGGTGTTGATCCAGCAAATACCCGCTTCCAGCTGATGAATGACGCGATGCGCGCGGTTCAGGTCCGCCGTCACGATGCCCGCCGCCAGGCCGTAGTCGGTATCATTGGCGCGGCGAATCACTTCGTCCTCAGATTCATAAGTGAGAAGCGACATCACCGGACCGAAGATCTCTTCGCGCACGATGGTCATTTCGTCGCGGCAATCGGTGAACACGGTCGGTGCAACCCATGCGCCGTTATCGAAGCCATCGCCTTTCAATACATCGCCGCCGCACAGTACGCGCGCGCCTTCCTCTTTGCCTTTGGCGATGTAACGCAGCACGTTATCGCGATGCGGGAAGCTGACCAGCGGGCCGAAGTTAGTTTGCGGATCGAAAACGTCGCCCGCGCGAATGCGCTCAACGCGCGCCAGAATCTTTTGTTCAAATGCGGCTTTGCATTTCGCCGGAATAAACACGCGGGTGCCGTTGGTACACACCTGACCGGAGCTGAAGAAGTTCGCCATCATGGCGATATCAGCGGCGAGATCGAGATCCGCATCGTCGAAAACGATCAGCGGTGATTTACCGCCCAGCTCCATGGTCACTTCTTTCAGGGAGGAAGCCGCCGAGTTAGCCATCACTTTTTTGCCGCTGGCGACACCGCCGGTAAATGACACTTTGGCAATGCCCGGATGCTCGGTCAGATACTGCCCGGTTTCCGCACCTACGCCCGGCAGCACGTTAAATACGCCGTCCGGCAGGCCCGCTTCGCTGTAAATTTCGGCCAGCTTTAACGCGGTAAGCGGGGTGACTTCGCTCGGTTTGAAAATCATCGCGTTGCCTGCCGCCAGCGCCGGTGCGGATTTCCACAAGGCAATCTGGATCGGGTAGTTCCATGCGCCAATCCCTGCCACTACGCCCAGCGGTTCGCGGCGGGTATAAACAAATGACGTCTCACGCAATGGGATCTGGCTGCCTTCCAGCGACGGGATCAGCCCGGCGTAGTACTCGAGCACGTCCGCGCCGGTAACGATATCGACGGTTGATGTTTCCGAATACGCTTTTCCGGTGTCGAGGGTTTCCAGTTTTGCGAGTTCGTCATTGCGTTCACGCAGAATATCAACGGCCCGACGCAGAATACGCGAGCGCTCCATAGCGGTCATCGCCGCCCAGATTTTTTGCCCCTGTTGGGCACTCTTCACGGCGCGATCGACATCCTCACGCCCGGCGGCCTGCACGGTCGCCAGCACGTTACCGTTGGCCGGGTTAATGGTCTCGAAGGTGCGACCGCTGGTGGCGGAGGTATAACCACCATGTATATAAAGCTGCTGTTCTGCCATTCGGGACATCACGTCTCCTCGGTTAATCGGTGGGTAAATGCTGAGTAATAAAGTGACGGGTCAGCAAGTGTGCGAGAGGTTTATCCAGCGGTTTGCCGCTCAGTGCCGCGCGCAGCCATAATCCGTCAATCAGCGCGGCAAGGCCGTAGCCCGCTTCCTGTGCCTGTTGGCGCGGTAACTCGCGGTGAAATTCGCTCACCAGATTCGACAACAAGCGGCGGCTGCTCACCTGCTGCAAACGGTAAAGCATCGGCTGATGCATACTGCTGGCCCAAAACGCCAACCAGGCTTTCATCGCAGCATTACTGACCTGCGATTCATCGAAATTCCCGTCAACAATCGCCTGTAATCGCTGCTCTGCACTGCCCTGCGGAAGTGCATGTAATCGATTCAAAACCGCGTCACGCAGCTGACTGGTGATATCGCGCATGGTTGCTTCCAGCAGACCATTTTTGTCCCTGAAATAGTGGCTGATGATCCCCGTAGAAACGCCTGCACGGCGGGCGATCTGCGCGATCGTTGCATCGTGCATGCCCACTTCATTTATTGCTTCCAGCGTGGCGTCGATCAGTTGTCTGCGCCGGATCGACTGCATCCCCAATTTGGGCATTTTCGCCACTCCATTCATCAGCGTTGTTTATCTATTAAAGCGGTTATTGATTGGACGTTCAATATAAAATGTGTCTTAATTGTTACGAATTTGATTTTAAATGGTAACAATAACAGTGGGGATACTGGATGACAGACCTTTCACACAGCAGGGAAAAGGACAAAATCAATCCGGTGGTGTTTTACACTTCCGCCGGACTGATTTTGTTGTTTTCCCTGACAACGATCCTGTTTCGCGACTTCTCGGCCCTGTGGATTGGCCGCACGCTGGACTGGGTTTCTAAAACCTTCGGTTGGTACTATCTGCTGGCGGCAACGCTCTATATTGTCTTTGTGGTCTGCATCGCTTGTTCGCGTTTTGGTTCGGTGAAGCTCGGGCCAGAACAATCCAAACCGGAATTCAGCCTGCTGAGCTGGGCGGCGATGCTGTTTGCTGCCGGGATCGGTATCGACCTGATGTTCTTCTCCGTAGCCGAACCGGTAACGCAGTATATGCAGCCGCCGGAAGGCGCGGGTCAGACGATTGAGGCCGCGCGTCAGGCGATGGTCTGGACGCTGTTTCACTACGGCTTAACCGGCTGGTCGATGTATGCGCTGATGGGCATGGCGCTCGGATACTTTAGCTATCGTTATAATTTGCCGCTCACCATCCGCTCGGCGCTGTACCCGATCTTCGGTAAACGGATTAACGGGCCGATTGGTCATTCAGTGGATATTGCAGCGGTAATCGGCACCATCTTCGGTATTGCCACTACGCTCGGTATCGGTGTGGTGCAGCTTAACTATGGCTTGAGCGTACTGTTTGATATTCCCGATTCAATGGCGGCGAAAGCGGCACTGATCGCCTTGTCGGTGATCATCGCCACGATCTCTGTCACCTCCGGTGTCGATAAGGGCATTCGTGTGTTATCGGAACTTAACGTTGCGCTGGCGCTGGGATTGATCCTTTTCGTGCTGTTTATGGGCGACACCTCGTTCCTGCTTAATGCGCTGGTGCTGAACGTTGGCGACTATGTGAATCGCTTTATGGGCATGACGCTCAACAGTTTTGCCTTCGACCGTCCGGTTGAGTGGATGAATAACTGGACGCTCTTCTTCTGGGCATGGTGGGTGGCATGGTCGCCGTTTGTCGGCCTGTTTCTGGCGCGTATCTCGCGCGGGCGTACCATTCGCCAGTTCGTGCTGGGCACGTTGATTATTCCGTTTACCTTCACGCTGTTATGGCTCTCGGTGTTCGGCAATAGCGCGCTGTATGAAATCATCCACGGCGGCGCGGCATTTGCCGAGGAAGCGATGGTCCATCCGGAGCGCGGCTTCTACAGCCTGCTGGCGCAGTATCCGGCGTTTACCTTTAGCGCCTCCGTCGCCACCATTACTGGCCTGCTGTTTTATGTGACCTCGGCGGACTCCGGGGCGCTGGTGCTGGGGAATTTCACCTCGCAGCTTAAAGATATCAACAGCGACGCCCCCGGCTGGCTGCGCGTCTTCTGGTCGGTGGCGATTGGCCTGCTGACGCTCGGCATGCTGATGACCAACGGGATATCCGCGCTGCAAAACACCACGGTAATCATGGGGCTGCCGTTCAGCTTTGTGATTTTCTTCGTGATGGCGGGGTTGTATAAATCTCTGAAGGTAGAAGATTACCGCCGTGAAAGTGCCAACCGTGATACCGCGCCGCGACCGCTGGGGCTTCAGGATCGCCTGAGCTGGAAAAAACGTCTCTCGCGCCTGATGAATTATCCGGGCACGCGTTACACTAAACAGATGATGGAGACGGTCTGTTACCCGGCAATGGAAGAAGTGGCGCAGGAGCTGCGGTTGCGCGGCGCGTACGTGGAGCTAAAAAGCCTGCCGCCGGAAGAGGGGCAACAGTTGGGGCATCTGGATTTGTTGGTGCATATGGGCGAAGAGCAAAACTTTGTCTATCAGATTTGGCCGCAGCAATATTCGGTGCCGGGCTTTACCTACCGCGCACGTAGCGGGAAATCGACCTACTACCGGCTGGAAACCTTCCTGTTAGAAGGCAGCCAGGGCAACGACCTGATGGACTACAGCAAAGAGCAGGTGATCACCGATATTCTCGACCAGTACGAGCGACACCTTAACTTTATCCATCTCCATCGTGAAGCGCCGGGCCATAGCGTGATGTTCCCGGACGCGTGATTGTTATTGCATAAAACCGCGCCATGTCTGCATATGGCGCGGTTTCTCTTACCTCTTGATACGTTATATCTGTGTACAGTTAAGCCCTTAGTATCGATTGATGATTGCCAGGCAACAGATAATAAAAAAGAAAAGAACTATTGAAGCCCAAAACCTACGCTTGGACTGTTGTGAATGTTCAATAAGCTTAGTCTTATTTAATGTAAATATTGGTGCTAATTTGAAATGACGCTTTATTCATGGGAAACGCGTAGCGCAAATCAACTAAAATCAATGTAACTGTTTGTTGTTTAAGGTTTAATTGTCTGTGTCTGATATTTTATTGATTGTTTTAAATATTGTTTTTTATTGTCATTGTTATAATGTTGGCTATCTATTGCTGAATGGATTCAGCCTTAAAAAGCAGGTTGTTAAGGGATAGGCATAGAGTAATGACGTGTATGCATAACCAACATCTTTACTCATTATGTCATTGAATGTTGACGCTATGTGTTTATGAGGTTGAGGTATTTTCAGTTGATCTGGATTGTTAAATTCATATAATGCGCCTTTACTCATGAATGGGCGTCAATACGTAGTGGGAAATTATAAATATTGAAATAGTCCAACTACTTCTTTATTACCAAAAATGAGTATCTGAATTTTAATATTGCATTCTTGCGTGATTATCTCCTGAGTTTGACTTGTGATTACCTTTTTAAGGTATTTAGCGTAACTGTTTTTGAGCGAGCATCAGAGGTAAAGATAATCTTTTTGATAGTGATGTGGGATGTTATGCGTATGGCATCGCTGATGTTTATGGTTACCCCTTATGTGTGCTCAGGAATCCACAGGTAATCACTCATACTGAACAGCGATAAAAGATAAAAGGTGTGTTCATGAATTCATGTGATTTTCGTGTTTTTCTGCAAGAGTTCGGTACAACGGTTCATTTGTCATTGCCTGGTAGCGTATCCGAGAAAGAACGACTGCTACTCAAGCTGCTGATGCAGGGAATGTCTGTAACAGAAATATCACAGTACAGAAATCGCAGTGCAAAGACCATTTCACATCAAAAGAAACAGCTCTTTGAGAAACTGGGGATTCAGAGCGATATTACTTTCTGGCGGGATATTTTCTTTCAGTACAATCCGGAGATCATATCCGCCACGGGTAATAATAGTCACAAATATATTAATGATAATCACTATCACCATATCGTCACGCCTGAAGCCATCAGTCTGGCGTTGGAAAACCATGAATTTAAACCGTGGATCCAACCGGTTTTCTGCGCGCAGACTGGGGTACTGACGGGCTGTGAGGTGCTTGTCCGCTGGGAACATCCACAAACGGGAATTATCCCACCGGATCAGTTTATTCCTCTGGCGGAGTCATCTGGTCTTATCGTCATAATGACTCGCCAGTTGATGAAACAGACTGCGGATATTCTGATGCCGGTAAAACATTTGCTGCCGGACAATTTCCATATTGGCATCAACGTCTCGGCGGGTTGTTTTTTGGCTGCGGGATTTGAAAAAGAGTGTCTGAACCTGGTCAAGAAATTAGGTAACGATAAAATCAAACTGGTTCTCGAGCTAACGGAACGTAACCCTATTCCGGTAACGCCAGAAGCCAGAGCGATATTTGACAGCCTTCATCAGCACAACATTACCTTTGCGCTGGATGACTTTGGTACGGGTTATGCGACCTATCGTTACTTGCAGGCGTTCCCGGTCGATTTTATTAAGATCGATAAGTCATTTGTGCAAATGGCGAGCGTGGACGAAATATCCGGTCATATTGTGGACAATATTGTCGAACTGGCGCGTAAGCCTGGTCTGAGTATCGTGGCGGAAGGGGTAGAAACCCAGGAGCAGGCGGATTTAATGATCGGCAAAGGCGTTCACTTTTTGCAGGGCTATTTGTACTCTCCGCCAGTACCGGGTAATAAATTTATCTCTGAATGGGTAATGAAAGCAGGTGGTTGATGTAAACCGCTATTCACAGCGCATCGGGAGGTTGGCAGCGATTAATTCTCCCGATGCAGTAAATCCTGATAGATCCCCGTTAATATGCCATTTGGCGAAAATTGTTTTTTAATCCACTGCGTCACCTGACCCGTAGCAGAATGCTGAGTTGCGAGTAACATGCGTGAATCCTGGCGCGGATTATGGATTTGTCGGGTAACCAGCAGGGATTGCGCCATCGCCTCACGGACCATGTAATCCGGCAAAAAACCAATTCCTTCGCCTAAAATCTGGCACTGACATTTGGTGTTGAAATCTGGCACCAGAATCGACTCCTGCCCATGCAGCAACCAGCCCACTTTTTTATTAATCGTATGCGCGGTGTCTTCCACCATAATATTAGGGTAGAGACGCAGCTGGCTTTCGGCGATGGGTTCCGGCACAAAGGCTAATGGGTGATCCGGGGCGATAGCAAAAGCCCAGCGAATTGCGCCAATCTCCGTGTAATCAATGCCGCCGCCGTCCAGCAGTGTGTCGGGCGCGCCGATAGCAATATTCGCCTGATTATTAATAATCGCATCCCAGACGCCGTTATACACTTCGGTCGTCACGGTAATCTGGCAGGTTGGAAACTGCTTTTTCAGTACCTGCAATAAGCGTGCGGTGTGTTTGGGCGTATAAAGCAGTTGGTTAATACATATGCGCACCCGTGCTTCTATACCCTGCGAAATAGTATCGATGCTGCGTTTGATGGCGTGAAAATCATTCAGCAGGTCGGTAGCTTTGCGGAAAAAATAACGCCCGGACTCCGTTAACTCAATGCTTCGGGTACTGCGAGTGAACAGCACCACATCCAGCCCTGTTTCCATTCGCTTGATGGTGTAGCTAATGGCGGAAGTGGTTAAACCCAAATCTTCTGCGGCTTTACTGAAACTGCCAAAACGCGCAGCGGTAGTAAATGCCAACAGATTCTCTTCGGTAAAAATTGAGTTCATTAAACCATTCCCGCCATTATCGAATATGAATTTCTCCAGCCATGACTGTAGAGGTATCGGTTAAAGATAGATAATCATTTTTGAATAACTTTTAATACCCGTCGCGTTTAGTCGTCGCTTCGCTTAATTTTTGTCCGCCATATTCTGAAATTATCCCCACGCAGTTACCCGCCAGAAAACCCAGTAATGTCACTGTCCAGTTCATCCCGCTGGCAAAAAATAGCGTCATGCCGAGAAAGCCTCCGGGAATAAAAGACAATAAACCGAAACGTCCTTGCCAGACCACCACCGCCGAGAAGGGTACAGTCATAATCACGCTCGCCCAGAACGTGGACAATCCACTCACCGAGGCCAGCCAGCCGGCAGCCAGCGCGGCGAAAAACGCCCACACCATCCCGGAATAATTAACCGCCAGACTTCTGATAAACCCCGATTTACCGCCGCCTGCGGCATAAAAACTGCAAAAGGCGACGAAGCCAATGGTTCCTAATAATTCCCATCCCTGAGAGAGCCCGACATGTGAAGACACTAACTGCCAAAGCCCTGCACAAATACCGACGGTGACACCCGTTGCCGTGAGTCCGTTCATCTTGTTCCCCTCTGGTTAGACATGGACGAAAGCTACTCTTACATGTGCAGACTATAGAGAAATAAAACCTGATTGAGTGAAAGGGTATCGGGTCAAAGAAACAAATATTGCACTACCGCACACTGCGAAAAGATTGTTGAACATCATTCAACAAAAAGGCGAAATACGGCGAATTAAATTTAAGCGGGTTCTTTTATCAGATTATCGTTGCTATTCTCAATTCATCGAAAACAGCCACAAAAATCAGGGGAATGTGAATGACTATAAAAAATCTACCTGCCGACTATTTATTGGCTGCGCAACAGGGTGATATCGATAAAGTAAAAACCTGCCTTGCGCTGGGTGTCGATATTAATACCTGCGATCGTCAGGGGAAAACGGCAATTACGCTGGCAAGTTTATATCAGCAATATGCTTGCGTTCAGGCATTAATTGATGCCGGAGCAGATATTAATAAGCAAGATCAAATATGTTCAAATCCTTTTTTAATTAGCTGCCTGACCGGCGATTTAACCCTGTTACGGATTATTTTACCGGCTAAACCTGATCTTAATTGCGTCACCCGTTTTGGCGGTGTCGGCCTGACGCCTGCCTGTGAAAAAGGCCATTTAAATATTGTAAAAGAGCTTTTGGCGCATACGGAGATTAACGTTAACCAGACCAACCATGTTGGCTGGACGCCGCTACTGGAAGCAATTGTGCTTAATGATGGCGGGATTAAACAGCAGGCGATTGTCCAGTTATTGCTGGAACACGGTGCCAGCCCGCACATGACTGATAAATATGGCAAAACGCCGCTGGAACTGGCGCGGGAACGAGGCTTTGAAGAGATTGCGCAGTTACTGATTGCCGCAGGTGCATAAACCGGGAGGCTTGCTATCAACACACCAGAAAGACGGTGTGTGTGGGCGCTAACTGCGGATGCTGATTTTCTGGCGCAGCGGGGGCAAGGACAGGTTGAACAGGTCTTTGCCAGAGCGGTAAATATCGCACTTCCGGCCCGCCAGCAGTTGCTGACGCTGCTTTGTGAAGAGTACGACAATGCGCCAAACAGTTGTCGGTTGGCACTCACTCACTTTGATGGTCTGTTCCGGCATGGTGATAAGGTTCAGTTTGACGATCAAGGCATTACGGTTGGTCAACATCTTCATATAGAGATGAGTCGTTGTCGGCGTTGGCTGTCCCCAACCTTGCAAATGACCGCTGTGAATTTTCATCTTATCGCCTGGCAACAGTGGCACGACATTATTCATCAGCACCTGGGGGAAAATGAAACCCTGTTTAATTATTACGGCGATAATCCGTTTTATCAGGCGTTAAATAAAGAATTACATATTAAACGACGGGCAGTTATTCAGGCCGTAAACGATAAACAAAATATCGCCTCAGCAGTCGCCAGTATGATGGGCTTAGGGATTGGCCTTACGCCATCAGCCGACGATTATTTAACAGGTCTGGCGCTTATTTTATTTATTTCCGGACATCCGGCGGAAAAATACAAAGAGGAATTTTATCTCGGTCTGCAACGCGGCAGAAATAATACCACGTTATTAAGTGCCATAACGCTGGAAGCCGCATTACAACAACGCAGCCGGGAAAATATTCATCGTTTTATTCATAACATTATTTATGACATCCCTGGGAACGCAACTCAGGCAATAGAAAAAATTAAACATATTGGCTCCAGTTCCGGCTGCGACATGCTGTATGGCATGGCCGATGGTTGTGCGCTGAGCCAAACCTACGGAGGGAATTATGTCAGTTAAAATAGTCATTAAACCGAATACCTATTTTGATTCTGTCTCGCTGATGTCTATCTCCACGCGTGCAAATAAACTCGACGGCGTCGAGCAGGCATTTGTGGCGATGGCGACCGAAATGAACAAAGGCGTGCTGAAGAATTTAGGGCTGCTGACGCCGGAACTGGAGCAGGCGAAAAACGGCGACCTGATGATTGTCATCAATGGTAAATCGGGTGCGGACAACGAGCAGTTGCTGGTGGAGATTGAAGAACTGTTCAACAGCAAAGCGCAAAGCGGCCCGCACGAGGCGCGTTACGCCAATATTGCCAGCGCCAAAAAGCATATCCCGGAAAGTAACCTGGCGGTGATTTCGGTCAACGGTCTGTTTGCTGCTCGTGAAGCGCGTCAGGCGCTGCAAAACGATCTTAACGTGATGCTGTTTTCCGATAACGTCTCAGTTGAAGATGAACTGGCGCTCAAACAGTTGGCCCACGAAAAAGGGCTGCTGATGATGGGGCCAGACTGCGGTACGGCGATTATCAACGGCGCGGCGCTCTGCTTTGGTAACGCCGTGCGTCGCGGCAACATCGGTATTGTTGGCGCATCCGGCACCGGCAGCCAGGAGCTGAGCGTCCGCATTCATGAATTTGGCGGCGGCGTTTCGCAACTGATCGGCACCGGCGGGCGCGACCTGAGCGAGAAAATCGGCGGCCTGATGATGCTCGACGCCATCGGGATGCTGGAAAACGATCCGCAAACTGAAATCATTGTGCTTATCTCCAAACCGCCAGCGCCTGCGGTGGCCCGCAAAGTGCTGGAACGCGCACGCGCCTGCCGTAAGCCAGTGGTAGTCTGCTTCCTCGGTCGTGGCGAAACGCCAGTGGATGAGCAGGGGCTACAGTTTGCTCGCGGCACCAAAGAGGCGGCACTAAAAGCGGTGATGCTCTCCGGTGTGAAACAAGAACATCTCGACTTGCATACCCTGAACCAGCCGTTGATTGCGGATGTGCGTGCGCGTCTGCAACCGCAGCAGAAATACATTCGTGGCCTGTTCTGCGGCGGCACGCTGTGTGACGAAACCATGTTCGCGGTGATGGAAAAACACGGCGATGTCTACAGCAACATTCAGCCCGATCCTGAATTCCGCCTGCAAGATATCAACCGCAGCATCAAACACACCTTCCTCGACTTTGGCGATGACGATTTTACCAACGGCAAGCCGCATCCAATGATTGACCCGACCAACCGCATCAGCCGGTTGATCGAAGAAGCGCGCGATCCAGAAGTGGCGGTGATCGTGATGGATTTTGTACTCGGGTTTGGATCGCATGAAGATCCGGTCGGTTCCACCATCGAGGCGATCAAAGAGGCGAAAGCGATCGCCGCTGCCGAAGGGCGCGAGTTGATCATTCTCGCCTATGTGCTGGGTACCGATCTCGATACGCCATCGTTAGAACAACAAAGCCAGATGCTGCTTGATGCTGGGGTAATTCTGGCAAGCAGCAGCACCAATACCGGATTGCTGGCGCGTGAATTTATCTGCAAAGGGGAGGAATCCTGATGAGCCAGTCACTGTTTAGCCAACCGTTGAACGTTATTAACGTCGGCATCGCCATGTTTAGCGATGATTTGAAAAAGCAGCATGTAGAAGTGACCCAACTCGACTGGACGCCGCCGGGGCAGGGCAATATGCAGGTGGTGCAGGCGCTGGACAACATTGCCGATTCCCCGCTGGCGGACAAAATCGCCTCCGCGAATCAGCAGGCGCTGGAGCGCATTATTCAGTCACATCCGGTGCTGATTGGTTTTGATCAGGCGATTAACGTGGTGCCGGGCATGACGCCGAAAACCATTCTTCACGCCGGGCCGCCGATCACCTGGGAAAAAATGTGTGGCGCGATGAAAGGCGCGGTCACCGGAGCGCTGGTGTTCGAAGGGCTGGCGAAAGATCTCGACGAGGCGGCTGAACTGGCGGCCTCTGGGGAGATCTCCTTCTCGCCGTGCCACGAACATGACTGCGTGGGATCGATGGCGGGTGTTACCTCGGCTTCGATGTTTATGCACATCGTAAAAAACAAAACCTACGGCAACATCGCTTACACCAATATGAGCGAGCAGATGGCGAAGATTTTGCGTATGGGCGCTAACGACCAGAGCGTGATTGACCGCCTCAACTGGATGCGCGATGTGCAGGGGCCAATGCTGCGCGACGCGATGAAAATTATCGGCGAGATCGATCTGCGCTTAATGCTGGCGCAAGCGCTGCATATGGGCGATGAATGCCATAACCGCAATAACGCCGGGACGACGCTGCTGATTCAGGCGCTGACGCCAGGGATTATTCAGGCGGGTTATTCCGTCGAGCAACAGCGCGAAGTGTTTGAGTTTGTCGCCAGCAGTGACTACTTCTCCGGCCCGACGTGGATGGCGATGTGTAAAGCGGCGATGGATGCGGCGCACGGCATCGAATACAGCACCGTGGTCACCACCATGGCGCGTAACGGCGTCGAGTTCGGCCTGCGGGTCAGCGGCCTGCCGGGGCAATGGTTTACCGGCCCGGCGCAGCAGGTGATCGGCCCGATGTTTGCCGGTTATAAGCCGGAAGATTCGGGGCTGGATATCGGCGACAGCGCCATCACTGAAACCTACGGCATTGGCGGATTTGCCATGGCGACCGCGCCTGCTATCGTCGCGCTGGTGGGCGGTACGGTGGAAGAGGCTATCGATTTCTCCCGCCAGATGCGTGAAATCACTCTCGGTGAAAACCCCAACGTCACCATTCCGCTGCTCGGTTTTATGGGCGTGCCGTCGGCAATCGACATCACCCGCGTGGGCAGCAGCGGCATTCTGCCGGTGATCAACACCGCCATCGCCCATAAAGATGCGGGCGTCGGCATGATTGGTGCGGGCATTGTGCATCCACCATTCGCCTGCTTCGAGAAAGCCATTCTCGGCTGGTGCGAACGTTACGGCGTCTGACCTGCAAACGCACCTTACGATCCCTTCTCCCTTCTGGGGAGAGGGGCAACCTCACTCTCATAACCCCATCACCCTCTGTAGCGGACATAACAACATGAAAGAGCTTGTGGTCGTTGCCATTGGTGGCAACAGCATTATCAAAGATAACGCCAGCCAGTCGATTGAGCATCAGGCGGAAGCGGTGAAAGCCGTGGCCGATACGGTGCTGGAAATGCTGGCTTCCGATTACGACATTGTGCTGACCCACGGCAACGGGCCGCAGGTCGGTCTGGATTTACGCCGCGCGGAGATAGCCCACGAGCGCGAAGGGCTGCCCTTAACGCCGCTGGCGAACTGTGTGGCGGATACGCAAGGCGGCATTGGCTATCTGATCCAACAGGCGCTGAATAACCGACTGGCGCGTCACGGTGAGAAAAAAGCCGTCACCGTGGTGACTCAGGTGGAAGTGGATAAAAACGATCCGGGGTTTGCCCATCCCACCAAGCCCATCGGCGCATTCTTTAGTGAAAGCCAGCGTGACGAATTACAAAAGGCAAACCCTGACTGGCGTTTTGTTGAAGATGCCGGACGGGGCTATCGCCGCGTGGTCGCCTCGCCGGAACCGCAACGTATTGTAGAAGCACCTGCCATTAAGGCGCTGATCCAACAAGGCTTTGTGGTGATTGGCGCGGGCGGTGGCGGAATTCCGGTGGTGTGCAGTGAAGCGGGGGATTACCAAAGCGTGGACGCGGTTATCGACAAAGATCTCTCTACCGCGCTATTGGCCCGTGAAATTCACGCCGACATTCTGGTGATCACCACTGGCGTCGAAAAAGTGTGTATTCACTTTGGCAAACCGCAGCAGCAGGCGCTGGATCGGGTGGATATTGCCACCATGACCCGCTATATGCAGGAAGGGCATTTTCCGCCTGGCAGCATGTTGCCAAAAATCATCGCCAGCCTGACGTTCCTGGAACAGGGCGGCAAAGAAGTGATTATCACCACGCCGGAATGCCTGCCTGCGGCGCTGCGCGGTGAAACGGGCACCCATATTATTAAAACGTAAGGACGTAAGATGAAAGAAAGCAATAGCCGCCGTGAGTTTCTGAGCCAGAGCGGTAAGATGGTCACCGCCGCCGCGCTGTTTGGTACCTCTGTGCCGCTCGCCCATGCGGCAGTCTCTGGCACAACCCACTGCGACGCGAATAACACCATGAAAATCACTGACCCGCACTACTATCTCGACAACGTGTTGCTGGAAACCGGTTTTGACTACGAAAATGGCGTGGCGGTGCAGACCCGCACGGCGCGCCAGACTGTGGAAATTCAGAACGGCAAAATTGTTGCACTGCGCGAGAACAATCAGCATCCGGACGCCACGCTGCCGCACTATGACGCTGGCGGTAAGCTGATGCTGCCCACCACCCGCGACATGCATATTCATCTCGACAAAACCTTCTACGGCGGGCCGTGGCGCTCGCTCAATCGTCCGGCAGGCACCACCATCCAGGACATGATCAAACTCGAGCAGAAAATGCTGCCGGAACTGCAACCGTATACTCAGGAGCGGGCGGAAAAACTGATCGATTTATTGCAATCGAAAGGCACCACCATTGCCCGCAGCCACTGCAATATCGAACCGGTTTCCGGCCTGAAAAATCTGCAAAATTTGCAGGCGGTGCTGGCGCGACGTCAGGCGGGCTTCGAGTGTGAAATTGTCGCCTTCCCGCAGCACGGTTTGCTGCTGTCGAAATCGGAACCCTTAATGCGCGAAGCGATGCAGGCAGGGGCGCATTACGTCGGCGGGCTGGACCCAACCAGTGTTGATGGCGCGATGGAAAAATCCCTCGACACCATGTTCCAGATTGCGCTGGACTACGACAAAGGCGTCGATATTCACCTACACGAAACCACTCCGGCAGGCGTGGCAGCCATCAATTATATGGTTGAAACGGTAGAGAAAACGCCACAGCTGAAGGGCAAGCTGACCATCAGCCACGCCTTCGCGCTGGCAACGCTCAACGAACAACAGGTAGATGAACTGGCGCACCGGATGGCGGCGCAGCAAATTTCTATTGCCTCGACGGTGCCGATTGGCACGCTGCATATGCCGCTCAAACAACTGCACGACAAAGGCGTAAAAGTGATGACCGGCACCGACAGCGTTATCGACCACTGGTCGCCTTACGGCCTGGGCGACATGCTGGAAAAAGCCAATCTGTACGCGCAGCTCTATATTCGTCCTAACGAACAGAACCTCTCCCGCTCGCTGTTTTTAGCCACTGGCGATGTATTGCCGCTCAACGAAAAAGGCGAGCGCGTCTGGCCCAAAGCGCAGGATGACGCCAGCTTTGTGCTGGTGGACGCCTCCTGTTCCGCCGAGGCGGTGGCGCGTATCTCGCCGAGAACGGCGACGTTCCATAAAGGGCAACTGGTGTGGGGGAGTGTGGCAGGTTGATACGCATTTGAAACGCCTGCAATGGTGAACAGTAAGAGATTTAAAGCCCCAGGGAGTGGGGCAGCAATGGTTAGCTAATGAATGATCCTGAACTTTATAATCTCCGGGCGTAATTTCCAGGGGATTATTTGAGAGAAATACACAAAAGTGAGTTTTAACAAAGATATTTATCAAGCCATAAATGTGACCTGCTTCGGATAAAAAAGATTAAACATAGAAAAACCAATGATCTTCTTGCTGATGGTTATCAACAGTAATTAAGATGTGATTTGTTTTTCCGTAATCGCGAAAATATTCTCATGACCATAAAAGAAAAAATCTCACAAAAATATCCCCATGCTTCCTTTTGTACTTTTGGCGATTCAGCAGCGTTGGCCGATCACCTCGCAACGTTGATTGCGACAGGTGTTAAAACAGCTTCCTGTGGTTCGCTGGCGGGATGTATTGAAGACAACGCATTTCCGATGATTGGTGAGTATAAGATTGTAGAAAATAGCCGTGGTGAGCCTGTCTGTGTTATCAGAGTGATTGGCCTGCATTTACTGCGCTTTTCTGATGTCACCGCGGAGCTTGCCCGTAAGGAAGGTGAAGGTGACCTCAGTCTTGAATATTGGCGTAATGAACACCGTCGTTTTTTCCAGGCAGAAGGATGCTATTCACCCGAAATGGACGTTATCTTTGAAGAATATGCCCTTATTGACGTTGTGTAGATAACTATTTTTCTACGCGAAATAAGCTCACAAACATAAAATATCGCTAATTTTGTTTATTTTGCTATTTTTTACGTGATGAATGTCACACTTATTATTGCTGCCCGTTTTGTCCATATTTATAACCAAATTTTTAATAGCTGCCTGAAATAGGGCTGTTTATTCTGCATAAAAATATTCGAAAATTCTTATTCTCTCCAGCGCGCTAATTTGGGCGAACACTTCCTGACTACCCTGCAATGAGGCTGAAATGATGAATAAACGTTTTGTTATCAATATGGTGTCTTCGCTGTTATTAGGCGCTGCGCTAATTTCTGCGCCGCTCCAGGCAGCGGAAAAAGTCGTGGTGAATATCTCTAAAGTCGATGGTATGCCGTGGTTTAATCGCATGGGCGAAGGTGTGGTCGAGGCGGGTAAAGCCTTTGGTGTTAATGCCTCACAGGTGGGACCTTCAAGTACTGATGCTCCGCAACAGGTTAAAATTATTGAGGATTTAATCGCCCGTAAGGTTAATGCAATTACTATCGTGCCAAACGATGCCAACGTGCTGGAACCGGTATTCAAAAAAGCGCGAGATGCCGGAATTGTGGTTCTGACCAACGAATCTCCCGGTCAGCCAAGTGCTAACTGGGATATCGAAATCATTGATAACGAAAAATTTGCCGCTGAATATGTTGAGCATATGGCGAAACGCATGGGTGGCAAGGGCGGCTATGTGATTTACGTGGGTAGTTTGACCGTGCCGCAGCATAACTTATGGGCTGACTTGCTGGTGAAATACCAGAAAGAGCATTACCCGGATATGCATGAAGTTACCCGCCGCATGCCGGTTGCCGAGAGTGTGGATGACTCACGTCGTACCACACTGGACCTGATGAAAACCTATCCTGACTTGAAAGCGGTTGTCTCCTTTGGTTCAAACGGTCCGATTGGCGCGGGACGTGCAGTGAAAGAGAAACGGGCGAAAAATAAAGTCGCAGTCTATGGCATGATGATCCCTTCACAGGCGGCATCACTGATTAAAAGTGGTGATATCACCGAAGGGATTACTTACGATCCGGCCTCTGCAGGTTACGCACTCGCAGCCGTCGCCAGCACGTTGCTGAAGGGTGAAGAGATCAAACCTGGATTAGAAATGGAGAATCTCGGTAAGGCCGACGTAGATATGGATAAGCGAATTATCCGTTTCCATAAGGTATTACTGGTCAACAAAGACAATATCGACTCACTTTATTAATCCATTTCTTCGGGGCGAAAGCCCCGATTCTTATTGCCAGGGGATGCTATGGAAACCTTCCTTTCCCTTCGTCATATCAACAAAACGTTTCATGCCACGCGAGCGCTGCGCGATGTTTCTCTCGACTTTATGTCGGGTGAAGTGCACTGCCTTGCCGGGCAAAACGGCTGTGGTAAATCGACGTTGATTAAAATTATGTCCGGTGTTTATCGCCCGGATGAGGGAGCGGAAATTACGCTTGGTGGGAAAAACTGGTCAAAGCTGACTCCCGCCGCTTCGGTGGCGCAGGGGATTCAGGTGATTTATCAGGACCTCTCTTTATTTCCTAACCTGAGTGTCTGGGAGAATATCGCCGTGAATCACTATCACCACGGTCTGTTTGTTAACCGCCGTCGTCTGCGTGAGGTGGCGCAGGCGGCAATGACCAGTATTAACGTCACATTGCCACTGGATACGCTCGTTTCTGAGCTTTCAATTGCCCGCTGTCAGCTGGTGGCAATTTGCCGTGCACTGGCGCAGGACGCACGGTTGATCGTGATGGATGAACCAACCGCTTCGCTGACCCATCAGGAAGTGCAAGGGTTATTACAGGTGGTGCATCAATTGCGGGAACGCGGGATCTGCGTGGTCTTCGTCAGTCATCGTCTGGAAGAGGTGATGGAAGTTTCCGACCGTATTTCAGTGTTGAAAGATGGTGAGCTGGTCGGGACCTTTCCGGCTGCAGAGATGACCACAAAACAACTCGGTTTTCTGATGACCGGCCAGGAGTTTGAATATCAGGTGCGAGAGTTGTGGCAGGGAAAATTCAGCACCCCGGTGCTGGAGGTGCGTAATTTAAGTCGTCATGGGGAATATCAAAATATTAACTTGCGGGTGGAAGCGGGCGAAGTGGTGTCGATTGTTGGCCTGCTTGGTGCGGGGCGCACGGAATTATGTCTGAGTCTGTTTGGTATGACCCGACCGGATGCTGGAGAGATCCTCATCAACGGTCAGCCGGTTACACTGCATAGTAACCAGGACGCCATCCGCCACGGTATTGGTTATGTTTCAGAAGATCGCATGTCGCGCGGTTTGGTGATGGCGCAATCTATTGAAGACAACATCATTAGCACTGTTTTTCACAAGGTAAAAGATCGCTTCGGCTTTCTGAGTGAAGCTAAAGTGCGTGACCTGGTGGACAGGCTAATCAAGGCATTGACCATCAAAGTCTCTGACCCACATCTCCCGGTGAATACGCTTTCCGGGGGTAACGCGCAGCGAGTATCGATCGCCAAATGGCTGGCGATTGGGCCACGACTGTTGATTCTCGATAGCCCGACTGTCGGTGTTGATATCGCCAACAAAGCAGGAATATACGGCATTATCAGCGATCTGGCGGCTCATGGCATTGCGGTATTGATGATCTGCGATGAAATTGAAGAAGCGTGGTATCAAAGCCACCGGATTTTGGTAATGCAGAAAGGTCAGATCACCCATAGCTTCCTGCCTGACAGCAGTTCTCAGGCCAGGATTGCGGAGGTGGTAAATGGCTGAACTGAAAAAACGCCATGAATTCTGGCTGGCATTACTGATTGTGGTGCTGTTTGTTGGCCTTGCCTGGCGCAGCGACGAGTTTCTGACATTCGGTAATTTGTACGATCTCGCCAATAACTATGCCATGTTGACTATTCTCGCCTGTGGTTTGTTTGTGGTGTTGATTTCCGGTGGAATTGATATTTCGTTTCCAGCAATGACCATCATTGCGCAATACGGCATGGTGCTGTTGCTGCAAAAAATTGGTGGCAACTTCGCTGTCGCGTTTGCCCTGGCGGGCGGCATCGGCATTTTACTTGGCTTAATAAACGCCTTACTGGTTAATCGCCTACGGGTGCCTTCTATCATCATCACTATCTCGACGCTGAATATTTTCTATGGCCTGCTGTTATGGTTGAGTAAAGGTGTGTGGCTGTACGACTTTCCGCCGTGGTTTGAGCAGGGGGTTATGTTGTTCAAGTACACCGATGCTGACGGCTATGACTATGGCCTTGGTCTGCCGCTGATCGCCATGATTACGGTGGTGCTGCTGACAGCGTTTATCATGAATTTCACCAGTGTAGGGCGCAAAATTTATGCCCTTGGCGGGAATCGTGAATCAGCCAGTCGCATCGGCTTTAGTGTGCTGAAACTGCAACTTTTCGTCTACGGCTATATGGGATTGATGTCTGGTGCTGCGGGTGTAGTGCAGTCGTGGACGGTGATGACTGTCGCCCCCGATTCTCTTCTGGGTTATGAGCTGACAGTACTGGCTGCGGTGGTGCTTGGTGGCACTAGTTTGCTCGGCGGGCGCGGCACGTTAACCGGTACTTTGCTCGGCGTGGTGTTGTTGGCAGTAATGCAAAACGGGCTAAATTTATTGGGAGTCTCGTCTTACTGGCAAACATTGATCACAGGCATCATCATCGTTGCCAGCATTAGCGCCACGGCGTGGAGTCAGCATCAGAACCGGAGTCTGCTATGAAAAAATCGTGGCGTAATAACGTTGAGTTTTACTTGATCGGCCTGCTGGTGCTAACTGTTGCCGCGTTCAGCATTACTATGCCGGAGATTTTCTGGTCGATAAGTAATTTCCAGTCCGTCGCTTCGCAAATGCCCGTGCTGGGCATTCTGGCGTTGGCTATGGCGGTGACCATGCTTTGCGGTGGCATTAACTTGTCAATTATTGCCACTGCTAACGCCTGTTCACTGGTGATGGCGTGGGTGGCGACTCAGTATCCACCGGGTATTGCTACGGTTGTCGCTACGTTACTGGCGGGCGCTGGCGCGGCGGTGATAATCGGTTTATGTAACGGCGTATTGATTGCTGGTATTCGAGTGTCGCCAATTCTTGCAACGCTTGGGATGATGACGTTGCTCAAAGGGATAAATATTCTGGTGACAGGTGGTAGCGCCATTGCCAATTATCCCTCATGGGTGCTGTGGTTGAATCATGCGCAATGGTTCGGTATTCCGCTACCGATGTGGTTGTTTACCGCAGTGGCGCTGGGGCTGTGGATATTGCTGGAGAAAACGCCGCTCGGTAAAGCCATTTATCTGATTGGTTCTAACGAACGAGCAACACTTTACTCCGGTATTAACACTCGTCGGGTGCTGATTTGGGTTTATGTCATTTCCGCCTTGCTTTGTGCGGTAGCGGCATTTTTGATGATGTCGAAACTCAACTCGGCTAAGGCCTCTTATGGCGAATCGTACTTGCTGGTGTCAATCCTCGCGGCAGTACTCGGCGGGGTTAATCCGGACGGCGGCAGCGGGCGGATAATTGGTATGGTGCTGGCGCTGTTTCTTCTGCAAATTATTGAAAGCGGCTTCAATATTCTCGGTATAAGCCCCTACCTGACGATGGCCTTATGGGGAACGTTGCTGCTCTGTTTCATTCAGGCTCGCGGCATGTTGGGGCTGAATCGGGTGGTTTAAATATTGGCTATATTCAATGGACGCGTTTTGCCGCGATGACATATCAGGCATCGCCAAATACACATAGCTAATCAGGAGTAAACACAATGAAGATCAAAGCTGTTGGTGCATATTCCGCTAAACAACCACTTGAACCGATGGATATCACCCGGCGTGAACCGGGACCGCATGATGTCAAAATTGAAATCGCTTACTGTGGCGTCTGCCATTCCGATATCCACCAGGTCCGTTCCGAGTGGGCGGGGACGGTTTATCCCTGCGTGCCGGGCCATGAAATTGTAGGGCGCGTGGTAGCTGTTGGTGATCAGGTAGAAAAATATGCGCCGGGCGATCTGGTCGGTGTCGGCTGTATTGTCGACAGTTGTAAACATTGCGAAGAGTGTGAAGACGGGCTGGAAAACTACTGTGATCACATGACCGGCACCTATAACTCGCCGACGCCGGACGAACCGGGCCATACTCTGGGCGGCTACTCACAACAGATCGTCGTTCATGAGCGATATGTTCTGCGTATTCGTCACCCGCAAGAGCAGCTGGCGGCGGTGGCTCCTTTGTTGTGTGCAGGGATCACCACGTATTCGCCGCTACGTCACTGGCAGGCCGGGCCGGGTAAAAAAGTGGGCGTGGTCGGCATCGGCGGTCTGGGACATATGGGGATTAAGCTGGCCCACGCGATGGGGGCGCATGTGGTGGCATTTACCACTTCTGAGTCAAAACGCGAAGCGGCAAAAGCCCTGGGGGCCGATGAAGTTGTTAACTCACGCAATGCCGATGAGATGGCGGCTCATGTGAAGAGTTTCGATTTCATTTTGAATACAGTAGCTGCGCCACATAATCTCGACGATTTTACCACCTTGCTGAAGCGTGATGGCACCATGACGCTGGTTGGTGCGCCTGCGACACCGCATAAATCGCCGGAAGTTTTCAACCTGATCATGAAACGCCGTGCGATAGCCGGTTCTATGATTGGCGGCATTCCAGAAACTCAGGAGATGCTCGATTTTTGCGCCGAACATGGCATCGTGGCTGATATAGAGATGATTCGGGCCGATCAAATTAATGAAGCCTATGAGCGAATGCTGCGAGGAGATGTGAAATATCGTTTTGTTATCGATAATCGCACACTAACAGACTGAAAAAATTAATAAATACCCTGTGGTTTAACATATTAACTTCGCTCTCCACTTAACTTTTTAGTTAAGGAGAGCGAAATAATATCAAAGTAGCAGTAAAACCTATAACGTAAATTCAAATTGTTAAATTAACTCCCTCCAGTACACAATACTTCACACGTTAGTTATGAGCGATTTCTGATAGTGCCTGGTTTAATCAGGGCTTTATTATCTGCGACGTTTATTTTTATTTAAGAGAGATCGCGATGATATCATTAAAAGCTCCGCACAATAATTTGATGCCATATACGCAACAAAGCATACTTAATACAGTAAAAAACAATCAGTTACCAGAGGATATCAAAAGCTCCCTGGTCTCCTGTGTCGATATATTCAAGGTTTTGATTAAACAATATTATGATTATCCTTATGATTGTCGTGATGATTTAGTCGATGACGACAAACTCATTCATCTCATGGCTGCCGTACGAGACTGTGAGTGGTCAGACGATAACGCACTCACCATAAATGTGCAGTTTAATGATTTCCCTGGATTTTATGACTGGATGGATTACCCTGATCACCCGGTTAAGTTTGTTTTTCGCATACTTGAAAATCAAAAAGGGACAGTTTGGGTATATGACCAGGACGATGCGTTTCTTGATATTAAAGCAAACGTGCAGGCTGGACGCTTTACCGGGCTTAAGAAATTAGTGCAGTTTATCGATTCAGTGCGAACAGATTGCAAATGTATTCTTCTTGAACACCATATGCCTTTGCTGAGACTTTTCCCTAAAGGGAAAGAGTGTATGCATGTGGAAAAATGGCTTCGCGAAATGTCGTCTATCCCGGAGACCGACGCGCCCATTAAGCAGGCGCTTGCGCATGGATTATTATTACACTTAAAAAATATCTACCCTGTTTTTCCTGAATCACTGGTGATGTTATTGCTCTCTGTTCTGGACGTAAAAACATACAGAGATGATGCGCGATTAAATCAATGGATATCTAATAGAGTGCAGGAATTAGGTGACAGATATTATCCTGTAAATAAGCACGTTAAAATCCGCTACACTCTTTAGTTCAGAAAGGGTTCCACCTGCGAGTTGTTATTCCAGCAGAGAGTGAATCGCAAAGCAGGTAATCATTTCATCTGTATATCCGTATGCCAAATGGCATTCCACCGCCTTTTTCGCCGATATTTTGTTGTGATCGGCGACGCTTCGCTTAAAAAAGCATCAGCAGTGGTTTCGCAGCTATACGGTGTATAAAAAATGATCTCATGCAGATGTTTTGTGAATGTGTGGGTTGACATTCATATGAAAAAAATCATAATTCCATCATGTTTGTGTGGGGTCTTTTCTGTATCTTACGCATCGCACTCAAGCCTGACAGAAAATATGCTGTAAGGCTCATATCAAAAACCGCCATTAGCTCATCAGGAAGAGCAGACGACAACCAGGATTGTTGTATGGTACGGGGTTCGAGGCCTCGATGGCGGTCCAACTTTTCATAACTCTTCTGAATCAGATCCCCTTATTATCATCCCTGCAAAGTGAAACATTGCCATTGTTTGGCTATTCAGGACGGGTCAGAGCAATGAAAAAAGCCCACACAGGGGAGAGTGGGCTGAAATGGGAAGCTAAAGACTCAAGTAAACTTATCGGAAATAAGGACCACGCATTACGGGGGCTATCATCGCCGATGGTCGGGATTCGGCAAATCAGGTTGATTACGTAGAGAGTAAATTATCTGCTCACCGCTGCGTCACCCCTTCGTAAATCAGGCGTAGCGCGAATACACCAATAATTGCACCAATAACCCGACTGGCAACGCGTTGCATACGCCCATAAGCACGACGCATTGCGGGCAAAGAAAACGCCTGACTAAGAAAGACTCGCCAGATAATTGATGCGAGCACAATCCCCGCCCAGGCCATTAAACGTGCCCATGTTGGTGTTTCGGCATTTAATGTTACTGAGAAAATACTGATAAAAAATAAAACGGTTTGCGGGTTAGAGAGATCGGTAATTAATCCGCGGCGAAAAAAGACATACCAGGGGGCGTTAATCGGTTGTTGTAGTGTGCTCATTTGCGGTGTTGACTGGCGGCGCATGCTGCACCACGCAAACCATAAGAGATAAGCGCCGCCGACGATTCTGATAAGCGAAAAAATCTCCTCACACTGCGTAATTAGCGTTGCAAGACCAAACAAACCCAACCCGGAATAAAATGCATCGCCCAGCGCCACGCCCAGTCCGGTCAGCACCCCTGCGCGTCGACCGGAAGCCAGGCTGGTTTGTACTACCACAAAGAGATTGGCTCCCGGATTAAAAAAAGTAATCACGAACAGTCCTACGGTCAGGTAAACGGCGTGCAAAGGATCCATAGTGATTTCATCCATAAATAAGTGAAGTAACTTCATCATATTTCTACCAAAAATAATCGGGTGCGAGAGAGATCACAAAGTGTCTTATTTCCGGTTACTGGCGTTTATGCCCTGACTGAACTAATTATTAATCAACCCAATAATGTGGGTGGGTGATAGTGTGATAACAACTCTGGAGCCGTAATATGAAAATAATCTCTAAAATGTTAGTCGGTGCGTTAGCGTTAGCCGTTACCAATGTCTATGCCGCTGAATTGATGACCAAAGCGGAATTTGAAAAAGTTGAATCGCAGTATGAAAAAATAGGTGATATTTCAACCAGCAATGAAATGTCGACTGCAGATGCAAAAGAAGATTTGATCAAAAAAGCGGATGAAAAAGGGGCTGATGTGTTGGTACTGACCTCCGGTCAAACTGACAATAAGATCCACGGCACGGCAAATATTTATAAGAAGAAGTAATTCTGAATCCTATGTAAACATCTCCGATGCGTAAGTTTATCGGTGATCATCTATTAAAATTTATGCCGGATAAAGCGTTCGCGCTGCATTCGGCAGTTCAGCTTTTCAGCCGCCGCCAGAACGTCGTCCGGCTGATACCTAAATAATTCGCCGCTGCTGTTTTATCGCCATTAAATTTCTCCAGTGCCTGTTGTGGTGTCAGCAAGGATGAGGAGGGAATTTTCGCTGACTCGCGCGCTAGTTCCGGCAGTAGCAGCTGCAAAAATTGCGGCGTTAAATCCGGCGTCGGTTCCACACTTAAAAACAGCGCCAGTCGCTCCATCATATTGCGCAGTTCACGAATATTGCCCGGCCAGTCGTAGTGCACCAGCACGGTTTCGCTTGCCTGTAATCCCTGGCGTAATGCGGCAGAAAACGGGGCGGAGAGCGCCGCCAGAGACACTTTCAAAAAGCTTTCCGCCAGCGGCAGAATATCCGCCACCCGCTCGCGCAGTGGTGGCAATTGCAGACGCAAAATACTCAGCCGATAAAACAGATCACGGCGAAAACGTCCTTGCTGCATATCTTCTTCCAGATTGCAGTGAGTGGCGCTAATGACCCGCACATCTACCGGAACAGGCTGATGCCCGCCGACGCGGGTGACCTCTTTTTCTTCCAGCACCCGCAGCAGCCGAGTCTGCAACGGCAGCGGCATTTCGCCAATCTCATCCAGAAACAG